>OGGV01000785.1_pt1 | contig 18301 bp, 11 predicted proteins | sample 1571301 | NCBI WGS metagenome assembly OGGV01 (sample SAMEA2582072, study PRJEB24529) | metagenome | biome: Human gut stool | place: China | collected 2011
TGCCGCCCATCATATCCACGATGTTTTTGGTGATGGCCATGCCAAGGCCGGTGCCCTGGATCTTGCTGACCGTGGAGGTGCGCTCCCGCTCAAAGGGTTCAAAGATCCTTTGAGCAAACTCCTGGCTCATGCCGATGCCGTTGTCCTTGACGCGGAACTCATACTGCCCGCAGCCGTGCATCGGGCCCGCAAGCTGCCGCACCCGCACCGAGACCATGCCGCCCGCCGGGGTGAACTTGATGGCGTTGGACAGCAGGTTCAGCAGCACCTGGTTCAGCCGGGTCTTGTCGCAGTAGACGTCCTCGTCGGTCACATCCATGGCGTCCATATACAGATCCAGCTGCTTTGCGTGGATCTGCCCGCTGACGATGGTCTTCAGGTCGTGCAGCACATCCGAGAGGTTGACCTCGGTCTCTTCCAGATGGATCTTTCCGCTTTCGATGCGGCTCATATCCAGCACATCGTTGATGAGGGAGAGCAGGTGGTTGCTGGAAGCGAGGGTCTTGGTGAGGTAATCCTTCACCCGCTCCTTGTCGTCGATGTTGCTGACCGCCAGTGTGGTGAAGCCGATGATGGCATTCATGGGGGTGCGGATATCGTGGGACATATTGGAAAGGAAGGTGCTCTTGGCACGGTTGGCGGTCTCGGCGGCCGCAACGGCCTCCGAGAGGGCCTGATTCGCCTGTTTGTCAGCGGTGCGGTCCGACAGCACCAGGATGTACTTCGTTCGGCCCTCTACCTCGCTGCCCATGGCGATGTTATGGAACCAGCGGCGCTCCTTGGTCTCCAGATGTTCGTACTCGAAGTCCCATTCGCGCTGTTCCCCGCTGCGAAGCCCTTCCAGGAAGTTTTTGCCGTGCGCCGGGGAGCCTTTCGGGTACAGCTCTGCCAGAACATGGACATCCTGGCGGACTTCTTTCCACGGGATGCCCAGCAGGCGCTCGATGTTCGGGCTGACGTAATCCACCTTGGAGGTCTCTGCGTCCAGCATCAGGAACACGTCGTCCACGTTCAGCGAGAGCTTCTGGAACAGCTCGTCGCGGTACAGGATCTCGGTATCCTTCCGGCGCAGGGTGGTGCGGTTCCGGCGCAGGATGAGCAGGATGATGGCGGCGGCAAGACCGACGGTGATGCCCGTTACGATCTGCACCGTGCGGAACCACAGCTTGTCCAGACTGGCGTTGACGATGTTGACCGGCACAAGCCCCAGCATCGTCCAGTTCTGCACCGCCGTGCCCTCGTAGACCAGATAATAACGGGTGTCGCCCAGCGTTACCTTCCGGTTTCCGCTGCGGCCCTGCGCAAAATCATCCGAAAGCGTAAGGATCTCCTCCTCGGAAAGGTCGGAAGAGTCGCGCAGCATCGCAATGAAGTTGTAGATCGTTTTCTTGCGGTTTACGGAATTGTCGATGACGACCCGTCCATCCGGGTAGATCACATAGTTGCTGGCGTTGCCCTGAAACGCAGAGTTGTCCAGCAGCTTCAGCACCGCATCATTATAATAAGAGATGGCAACGGCATCGTAGGCAAAGCCCCGGTAGCTGCCCTGTGTTTCGGGGCAGATGAACACAAGCATCTGTGCCTTGCCGGGCAGTGCTGTGTTCATCACGATATCCTCGCCATCGGCGAGCTTTTCGTCCAGATTGGTCTGCAAGCCAAGGTAGCCTGTTTCCCCGTTCACGGTCATGTAGTTGCCGTCATAGGAAAGGAAGTAGAAGCCGACAAATCCGATGTCCTGCTGCGCTTTCTCGATATACGCCTGAATGGCGTCCGCGTCCGAGGTGCTTTCCAGAAAGCTGTTGTACAGGTGCAGATAGCTCACGTTCTTGCGCACCATCTCTTTCAGCATATTGTTGGATTTGTGCAGCACTTCTTCCAGATGCGAGGTGCTTTCCTGATAGATGGTCTGCGACACGAACGAGAGATACTGAATGCCGAAACGGACTGCCAGCAAGACCAGAAGAAGGATGGCAGCAGCAGAGAACAATTTTTGCCGGAAATGGCCGTTTCGGTTGGGTTCGTGCTTTTCGTCTGGCATTCTGTTCACCTCAGTGTCATGTAGTGTTCCGGCTCTGCAAGCACCACGCCGCCGCCGGAGAGAGCCTCGCGCCAGGCCTGCTTGACCGGCGTGTCAAGGCAGGGGAACGCGCCGTTTTCGCCGGAAAGCAGCGGTGCCATCTGGCCGGCCGTGGCCAGACAGGTCACGGTCACGGTGTCGTCATCCCGGAGCGGCTGACCGTTCCGGGTGATGCCGGTCAGGGTGTAGCTGCCGCTGTTCTCCTGAACATTCAGCGCGATGCCGCTGGCCACCGGCAGGGAGCCGCGGTTGAAGGGCACAAAGCCGCCCTCGCAGCCTTCCACAAAGGCGCGGACGGTCTCCTTCAGTTCCGCGCCGGTCATCGTGCGCTGGTAAGCCCGCAGGCCGTTCGGCATGATCATGGAAGCTGCCATTTGTCTGGTGTAGTCGGCCTGCAGCACACTGCCGGTAAAGCTGTTTGCGGCGGCGAGCAGCACATCGGTGCCGTAAAGGCCGCGCAGGGTGTTCGCCATGACGGAGAAGGAGGCGGTGCCGCCGTCTTTGTGGAACACGTTGGAATAGCGTTTCTCAGAGGTCAGCACGACCTCGTCCGCAGCAGGCTCCTCGTCTGCAAGAAGCTGGGCATTGAACGCCTGATAGGCCTGCTTTGCCGTGAGCTTGCCCGCGATCATCTGGGAGACCACATCCTGGGAGATGGCAAAGAAATCGTTGGAGGCGATGCGGATGTACATGTGGTTCTCTTCCACCACAGAGCGGGTGTCCTTCATGGCATCGGTCAGGCGAAGGGGGACGTCCTGGCTGTAGCTCAGAATGTCCTGCCCTTCCGAGACGATCCGGCTCTGTGCCTCCTCGGAGAGCATGACGTCCAGCACCTTCATGGCTTTTTTGCGGCGGGCCGTGTCCTGCTCCAGGTCACGGTTCAGCGCCACCTGGAAATAGGGAGTGGTCATGATCCATTGTTCGCCGTTCTGGCTGAAGAAGGGCAGGAAGGTGGTGTCGATGCCCTCATCCTGGAACATCTTCACGCCGGCAGAGCTGCCAAAGTACATGGCCACTTTTCCGTTCCGGAACAGGTCCATCACGTCATCGTAAAACAGGTTCAGGTCGTCTGCCGTAAGGTGGGTATCCTGAATGAACTGCGCCATCCGCTCGAAGGCACCCGGCCAGATGGTATCGTCCAGCCCGACCCGCGTGGTGTTGGCGGGGTCGCTGTAAGCGGTGCGCCACTTGCGCCCGTCCACCGTGGTCAGCTCGGCAGCAGAAAGCCCCTGCAGCGTTTCCATGCAGGTGTAATCGTAGGCGTAATCGGCGGTAAAGCCGCGGATGCCCACCTTCTCAAATGCCTGACAGGCCGAAACGAAGCTCGCGTAATCGGTGGGCAGCGGGATGCCGTACTGCGCAAACAGGCTGCGATTGACCACGAAGCCGTGGGCGTCGGCGCACACCGGCAGCCAGTTCACGCTGCCGTCCTCATTTTTGAAGCTGTTGAGGTAGGTGTTGTAGACGGCACCCGCCTCGTTGGTGGTGGAAAGATCCATCAGGCTGTCCTTCAGGGGCGCTGCATCGTGCAGTGAGAAGCGGCAGCAGGTGATGATATCCGGCAGAGCGCCGTTCTGCTGCAAAAATTTGTAAAAATCCAGATCGTTGTTGCCGACGATGAACTCAATGTTCACGTCCGGCAGCTGGGCCTGGATGTAGGGGGCGTAGGTGTCGTATAGGCTGGTGGTCCACAGATACACCTGAATGGTCTCGGCGTCTTCCTGTGCTTCCACCTGCTCGGTGTCCGCTGCGCCGCAGCCGGTCAGCAGACAGACTGCCATCACCAGGGCGGTCAGCAGGGCAAACAGGCTGCGCAGTGTGTTCTTCTTCATTTTTATGTTCCTCTTCCTCACGGCCCGCTGCCAGCCGCCGCAGTGCAGCGGGCTGGCCCGGATTCTTGTATGATGATACAGCCCACCCCACGGGAATGACGCCGCCGCCCTGCGTGCGGCTTGCCCGGCACTCTGGCAAAAAGCCGTTCGAGAGCCGGAAAAAAGGCGCAGCACGATCGAGATATAAGACCATTCTACCACCCCGACAACGGCATTGCAAGGAATCTGAACGTATTTTTGGGAGAAAGCGATGAAAAATGGAGCCCTTTGCGGAAAATTCCGGACTTTTGTTGCAATCTGCCCGAAAAATGGGGGAGCGCAGGGCACCGGAAGAATGTCAACCCGATTGAAAAAATGGCTTGAACGGGTGACTGGACGGTTGTATACTATAATTGTTATTGTATGCCCTCTGGCGAGGCCGGAACGCACGGCAGATTCGAACATGTGCGAGGATGAAAATGAAGTTTAACAATCGACTTACGGATGAGATCTATACATCCGATACGGAAAAATTGGGAGAGAACGTGCTTCAGGCGATGCAGAACACGATCCATCAGAATGGCGGCATCGGGACCATGACCGGGTACTATGATGCGGGCCTGCCGATCCTGTCGGTCAGCGAACTGCTGTTGCATAACCTGAACCACAGCTATGCGTCCCTGATGGAGCGGACGAAGGGTTTGCTGAAAAACCTGTTTTATGGGGAAAACGTCGGCTTCCTCGAACCGGAGCGCTTTCGTCAGATCCGGGGCGCAGGGGAGGGCCAGATCCTCACAGCCGATGGAACACCGGTCTACGTGCGTCTTTATAAGGAAGATGCCGTGGACGCAGACGGCAGGCTGCTCTGGGTGCTGTCGGTGCAGGTGAACTGGGCGTATGAAGACCTTGCGCTGGTCAATGAGTCCATCCACTCGGCACCGTGGACCTTGGAATGCGATGAAACGGGCCGGATCGTCCGTGCGAGCTGGAGCCATGCCTTCCGGCAGATCCTGGGGTACCATGACGCTCTGGATTTCCCGAACCAGCTGGATGCGTGGTCGGAGCTTCTGCACCCGGAGGACAAAGACCGGGTGATGACGCTGCTTTTGGAAACGGTGGCCGACAAGACCAACACCACAAAGTTCAGCGTGGAGTACCGGCTGAAGCTGCAAAACGGCCCATACCAGTGGTTCCGGGCCTCGGCAGAAGTGATCCGCCGTCTGGATGGCACGGCCAGCCGCATCACCGGCATCATCTACAACATCGAGGAAGAAAAGCAAAGCCGGATGCAGGCACAGCGGGCGGCAGCGTTCCACCGCGCGTTCACCAGCGCGAACCTCTGCGAATATTATGTAAATCTGGAACAGAACACCTTCGATACCCTCAAGGTGGAGGCCTCCCTGATGACGGCCTTTGAGCAGAGCCAGACATGGGACGAGCTGATCAAATTCTTTGTGGACAACTATGTGGTCGAACAGGACAAACAGAAGGTCACGGATTTCTACGACCGCGCCTACATCACCGAAAAATTGAAGGGGCTTGAGACCGAGCTGCGTCAGGAGTGCCGCATCGTTCTGAATGGGGAGGAACGATGGGTCAGCAATGTGGTCATGCGCGGCGAGATCGGGGACTCGGACTATGCGATGATCTTTTTGCGGGACATCACAGAGTCCAAAGCAGAGACGGCACAGCGGATGCAGATGGCTTCGGACAACGCATCCATGGAGCTGCTGATCCAGAGCATGGTGCGCCTGCTGGACCGCTTCGTCGTCTGCGATCTGGAAAATGACCGCTATCGGTTCTATAACCTGCAAGGTGAAATGATATACGCGCCGACCGGAACCTACCATGATTTTGTGGAGCAGGTAGCTGCAAAGTATAAGACACTGGAATCGCTGGACGCATTGGATGCTAGAATCTCGCCGGAAAATATCCGCAGGAATTTGCAGGGCGAGAACGACATCTACAAATTTGAATACTGCTCGCTGGACGAAAACACGTATAAGATCGCGTCTTTCATCCCGCTGGAGTGGGACGGCACGAAGCTGGTCAAAGTTCTGCTGGCGTCGATGGATGTGTCGCCGGAGAAAAAGGCCGAGATCGAATCCCACAAGGCGCTGAAGGAAGCGTACCGCGCGGCCGAGAACGCAAGCCGCGCCAAGACGGATTTCCTCTCCAATATGTCCCACGACATCCGGACGCCGATGAACGCCATCGTGGGCCTGACGGCCATTGCGGGGGCCAACATCGAAAATCAGGACAAAGTCGTCGAATGCCTTGGCAAGATCACCAAGGCGAGCCGCCATCTGCTGGGCCTGATCAACGAAGTGCTGGACATGGCCCGGATCGAGAGCGGGCGGATGAGCCTTGCCGAGGAGGATTTCAGCCTACCGGAGCTGGTCGATAACCTGCTCACCCTCACAAAACCGGCAATCGACGAGCACCACCATCAGCTCGAAGTCCACGTGGAGCACATCGAGCACGAGGCCGTCTGCGGCGACAGCCTGCGCATCCAGCAGGTCTTTGTGAACCTGATGAGCAACGCCATCAAGTACACCCCGGATGGAGGCAGCATCACCTTCTCCATCAAGGAAAAACCGAATGGTTTCTCGGAGCTGGGCTGCTACGAGTTTTCCATCGCGGACAACGGCATCGGTATGACGCCGGAATTTCAGAAGATCATGTTCGAGCCGTTCAGCCGGGCGGACGATCACCGGACGACCAAGGTGCAGGGCACCGGTCTGGGCATGGCCATCACCCGGAACATCGTCAACCTGATGAATGGCGACATTCAGGTCGAAAGCGCCCCCAACAAGGGCACGAAGATCACGGTCACGGTTTATCTGAAATTGCAGAAAGACGAGAAAGAGCAGGAAAAAGAGCTGTTCGATCTGCCGGTTCTGGTCGTGGACGACGACAAGACCAGCTGCGAAAGCACCGTCGAGACCCTGCGGGAGATCGGCATCGCAGGTGAATGGGTCCTGACCGGTAAGGAAGCTGTGGAGCGCTGCTATGCGCGTCATGAGACCAACAGTGACTATTTTGCGGTGATCCTGGACTGGAAGATGCCGGAGATGGACGGCATCGAAACGGCCAGAAGGATTCGGGAATGCGTCGGGCAAGACGTCACGATCATCATCCTGACCTCCTTCGAGTTCAGCGAGATCGAGGAAGAAGCCAGAGCGGCGGGCGTGGATGCGTTTATAGCAAAACCGCTGTTCCGCTCCCGCCTGACGGCGACCCTGCGGCAGTTCACCTCCGGCAAGAAAGAGAAAGACGCCCGGAATTATCTGGAAGACTTTGCAAAAACGGACTACACGGGCAAGCGGCTCCTGCTGGTGGAAGACAACGACCTGAACCGCGAGATCGCGACCGAGATCCTGGGCATGACAGGCGTGACGGTCGAAACGGCCGAAAACGGAAAGATCGCCGTCGAAAAGGTCGCAGCGGCTCCGGAAAACTGGTACAGACTCGTCCTGATGGACATCCAGATGCCGGTCATGAACGGCTACGAAGCAACGGCGGCGATCCGTTCCCTTCCCGGCAGCCGGGGCAAAGTGCCCATCATCGCCATGACGGCGAACGCCTTCGCCGAGGACGTGCAGCTGGCCAAGAACACCGGCATGAACGAACATATCGCCAAACCGCTGGACCTGAATAAGCTGAACGACGTGCTGAAACAGTGGCTGTAAGAGCCGCTGAAAAAGAACAATGGAAAAGGGCTGGACCGAACGACGCTATCTACCGCACCACCGAGGACATGCTGAAACAGTTCAGCGATCTGCCCAAAGAAAAGGTGTATGAGATCGTCGTGACCAACCCGCGCAAGATCGCGGCTTCCAAGAACCGCAAAGCCCCCTGCATCCGGGATGGATGCAGGGGGCTTGTTCTGTGTTCTGCAAGCGCAGGAGTGAAAATTACTCCACGCTGATCATATAATAATAAACGGGCTGACCGCCGCGGATGTGGCTGACCTCAACGTGGTTGGGGCACTTTGCCTTGACGATCTCGGTGACCTTTTCGGCATCTTCATCGGAGACATCGCAGCCGGAGATGATGGTGACGAAGCTGGAGTCCTTCTTGCACATGCCGCGGGCCAGGCGGTAGGTGGCCTTGGTCAGGTCATTGGAGGTGGCCACGATCTTGCCGTTCTCCAGAGCCATGATCTCGCCCTTCCGGATGCGCTTGCCGTCAAACTCGCTGTCGCGGGCGGCGTAGGTGATGAGGCCGGTGGAGACCTTGTCGGCCGCAGCCATCATGTTGATGGTGTTGGTCTCAACATTGGCAGAGGGGTCAAAGTTCAGCAGTGCCGTGATGCCCATGGGCACGGTGCGGGTGGGCAGAACGACGACCTGACGGTCGGCCAGCTTCTGGGCCTGCTCGGCAGCCATGATGATGTTCTTGTTGTTGGGCAGAACGAAGACGGTCTTGGCCGGAACGCTCTGGATGGCGGCGAGGATGTCCTCGGTGGCGGGGTTCATGGTCTGACCGCCGGAGACGACGGCGTCGGCCGCCAGGTCGGTGAAGACGGCCTTCAGGCCCTCGCCCGCAGCAACTGCCACAAAGCCGTAATCACGGCTGGGATCCACAGCAGCGTAGATGAACTCGGAGGTCGGGTCGGGCTTCTTCTCAGCAGAAGCCTGCTTTTCCAGGCTCTTGCCCTGCTTCTGGCGGGCCAGGAACTGCTCGTGCATGTTCTCGATCTTGAAGTTGGTCAGGTAGCCATACTTGATGGCCTCGCTCAGGATCTTGCCGGGGTCGGCGGTATGGACGTGCAGGTTGATGACGTCATCGTCCTCGATGCAGACGACGCTGTCGCCGTTGGACTCTGCGAAAGCGCGCATTTTGGCGGCGCTGGCACCCTCATTCTTGTTGATGAGGAACTGGGTGCAGTAGCCGTTCTTGATGTCCTCGACCTTCATCAGGTCGTCGGTGAAGACGCCGCGGCCGGCGTTCTCGGTGGAGAGCTTGGCCTTGTTGGGGACAGCCTCGCCGCCTGCGACGATGGGCTCACCTTGGAAGACCTTGCCCATGCCCTCGAAGATGACCATGATGCCCTGGCCGCCGGCATCCACGACGCCGGCCTTCTTCAGGACGGGCAGCAGGTTGGGGGTGTCCTCCAGTGCTTTCTGACCGGCGGCGAGCACCACGTCCCACAGAGCGGGGACTTCGCTGGCACCGCAGGCAGCTGCTTCTTCGGAGGCCACGCGGGCCACGGTCAAAATGGTGCCCTCGGTGGGCTTCATGACGGCCTTGTAAGCGCCCTCGACGCCCTTCTTCAGAGCCTCAACGAGGTCGTCTGCACCGGCTTCCTTCTTGCCTTCCAGCGCCTTGGAGAAGCCGCGGAACAGCAGGCTGGTGATGACGCCGGAGTTGCCGCGCGCACCGCGCAGCATGGCGGAGGCAGCGGTCTTGGCGGCCTCGCCGACGGTGCAGCTGTCGTCCAGAGCTTCCAGCTCACGGACGGCTGCGCCCACGGTCATGCCCATGTTGGTGCCGGTGTCGCCGTCCGGGACGGGGAAGACGTTCAGCTCGTCCACGCGGGAGCGCTGGTTGTTGATGTTGTTTGCGCCGGAAATAATCGCGTCGCGCAGGATCTTACCAGAAATCATTTGATTTTTCTCCTTATTCTCTTGTCCGATCAGGCGATCACGTCGTCCACGGAGACGATCACGCGGGCGACCTTGAGGCCGGTGGCCTGTTCCACCTCGTCCTTGACGCGGTGCGAGATGCTGCGCGCAGCGGTCGAAATGTTGAGCCCATAGCTGACGGCGATGTGCAGCTCGATCACGAGACGGCCCTCTTCCTGGGTGACGCGGACGCCCTTTGCAGAAAAATCAGCGCCGTGCACCATGCTCCGCACCTTGTCGGTCAGATCGCGGGGGGTCATTGCGGCCACACCGTAGCATTGTTTGGTTGCTTCGCCCACGAGCGTCGAAAAATACTCGGCGGAGAAGCTGACATCTCCCAGCGGGAAACGGGAAGTGATCATAGTCGCTCTGCTCCTTTTATCAGATTGTTTGGTTTGGCCCGGCGAACCGGGAAAGGAATCCTACACGCTTATTATACCTCTTTACCGGCCCGGTGTACAGCGGAAAATTGCAACTCTTGTGCCGGACATACCCCATTGCACCCGATTTCGAGCGCCGCAGTGGGTATCCTGAGAACAGGGCCGCAGTGCCAGAGGGCCCGGTGGGCAGTTCCTTTCTGCTTAGTATAGCACAAAATGCGCCAGAGTGCATGGTTTTTCCGCATGTTTTGAAAAAGAGCGAAAAATGACTGTGAATAAAATCTAAAAAGTATGATTATTCCCTTTAACTCGCTGTGAAAAAGTGCTAAAATCAAATCAGAGAGACGGGGCGCTGCGCCCACAACGGCAGAATTTGTTTTTCGATAGGAGAGCTGATGATGAACATTTTGTTTTTCCTTTCCCCAAAGCAGGACCTGATGTATGTCTACGATGATTTCACCCTGCGGCAGACCTTGGAAAAATGGGAGAACAACCGCTACGCATCCATTCCGGTGCTCAACCGCAAAGGCGAATATGTGGGCACCCTGACCGAGGGGGATATCCTCTGGGGGCTGAAAAAATACCATGGCCTGGACCTGGAAGCTGCCGAGGACGTGCCCATTTCCAGCTTTGCCCACAAGCGGGATTACAAAGCCGTGACCGTGAGCACCAGCATGGACCAGCTCATCGAAGCGGCCATGAACCAGAACTTTGTGCCGGTGGTGGACGACCGGGGCATGTTCATCGGCATCGTCCGGCGGCAGGCCATCATCCGGTATTGCTACGATAAGGCCCGCGCTGAGCAGCCCGCCGCAAAACAGGCCCGGCGGCGGGAAATGGCGTCAGCTGCGGCAAACTGAATCGTTTGTAAAATCCATGTAAAATCTGCGAAAAGAACTGTGCCAAAACCCGGCGAAACGCGCAAAAATGTATCAAAAACGCAAAAAATATGTAAAATAAGGCTTGTTGAAACAGGCCGCTCGATGCTATAATAAAAAGGACGGCGTTCAGGCAGAAAGAGCCTGGCGGCCGTCCTTTGTCTGTTCAAAAGAAAAAGGAAGCACATTTTTAGGAGTATCGAGATGGATATCACACACATCACCTCTCTGTTGGGCGGTATTGCGCTGTTCCTGTACGGCATGTCGATCATGGGCGCCGGCCTGGAGAAGCTGGCGGGCGGCAAGATGCAGGGCGTATTGCAAAAGCTGACCTCTTCCACCATCAAGGGCGTCATTTTCGGCACCCTTATCACCGGCGTCATCCAGTCGTCGGCGGGCACGGTCGTCATCTGTGTCGGCCTTGTCAACTCCGGGATCATGACCCTCACGCAGTCGGTAGGCGTGATCATGGGTGCGAACATTGGTACGACTGTCACCGGCCAGCTCATCCGCATGGCGGATATTTCCGGCGACAGCCTGTGGCTGACCCTGATGCAGCCCAAGACCTTCGCACCGGTGGTCGCGTTTATTGGCTGCATTTTTTATGTGTTCCTGCGCAACGCCAAGAAAAAGAACATCGGCCAGATCATGCTGGGCTTCGGCATCCTGTTCACCGGCATGAACCTGATGGATACCGGCGTTTCGCCCCTGCGGGAGAGCGCGGCGTTCCAGAACCTGTTCGTCAGCATGACCAACCCCATCCTCGGCGTTCTCGTGGGCGTGGTGGTCACGGTCATCATCCAGTCGTCCTCGGCATCGGTCGGTATCTTGCAGGCACTGTCCAGCACCGGCCTTGTTACCTTCGGCTCGGCCATCCCCATCATTCTGGGTGCCCACATCGGCACGGCCTTCACCCCGCTGCTGACCATCGGCGGCTCCTCCAAGGATGGCAAGCGCGCCGCGCTGATCCACCTTTATTTTAATATCATCGGCAGTGTGGTGCTGCTGGCGGCCATCTATGCGGTGCGCTACACCATCGGCATCCCTGTCTGGGGCGATGTGATGAACAAGAGCTCCATCGCAAACATCCACACCATGTCCAGCGTGGCGGCGATGCTCCTCTTCCTGCCGTTCAGCAGTGTGCTGTCGAAGCTGGCTGTCCTCACCGTGCCCGACAGCGCCGAGGAAGCACAGGAGCTCAGTATGCCCGTGCTGGACGAGCGCCTGTTCAAGAGCCCGGCCGTTGCCCTGCAGCAGGCCAAGAACGCGGTGGTCAAGATGTCCCGCCGTGCTGCCCGCAACGTGAACCTGTCGGCTCCGCTGCTGCTCAAGATGGACGAAGATGTCGTGAGCGCGGTGAACGTCCGGGAGAACCTCATCGACCGGATGGAGGTCGAGATCTCCAACTACCTCATCAAGATGACCGACCAGGAGCTGGGCGACGACGAGAGCCATGCCGTGACTGAGCTGCTGAACTTCGTCACCGAGTACGAGCGCATCGGCGACTATGCCGTCAACATCATGGAAAAATCCGAGGAGCTTTATGAGAAGGAAGCGTCCTTCAGCGACCACGCAAAGGAGGAGCTCAAGCTCCTCACCGGCGCGATGGAGCGTGTGCTGGACCTGACGAACGACGCCTTTGAGAACAATGACGTCGCACTGGCCCGTCAGGTGGAGCCGCTGGAGGAGGTCATCGACATCATGGTCGAAAAGCTGCGTGACCAGCACATCAAGCGCCTGAAGAACGGCATCTGTTCCATCGACACCGGCGTCGTCTTCCTGGATGTGCTGAACAATGTAGAGCGCATCTCCGACCACTGCTCCAACATCGCAGCCCGTCTGATCGGCACGAACCAGGGCGAGGACTACGACTCCCACACCCTGAAGAGTCTGATGCACCACAACCCCACCAAGGAATACTCGCTCCATTACGAACAGTGCTGCAAGGACTACCTTGTGCCGCTGGAAGACATGGAAGCGTAATGCACCAATAACAGAGACCCTCCCCGGCGGGAGGGTCTCTGTCATTCTCCTAGGTCCTCCAGCACGGTCCGCAGCTCGGTCTCGCTGTAGACAGAAAGGCCCTGCTTGATGCGGAGGGCGTCGTTTTCGGGCAGAAGGTTGACGTAGATGCCGGTCTCCTCCAACCGGTCGGCGGGTTCCCCGTCGGCCCCGCAGGCATAGACCGTCAGCATCCCGCCCTCGTCGCAGAGGTAGTAGAGGGCTGTCCGCTCCGGCAGAGCCTGCGCCGCCAGACTCAGCGGCACCGAGTCTGGCGCTTCGTCCTGCGGGGCAGGGGAGGGCAGCGTCAGCCGGGGGAGGGCCATCCAGAACAGGCTGAACGCGATGGCGAAGGCGCAGAGCGCATAAAACAGGCAGAGAACAAGCTTGCGCACAGGGAAATCACTCCTTTGCAGGGAAAGTTTCAAACGGTAGTATGCGCAAAAAGAAAGTTTTCCAGACAGAAGAACAGAATTTTCACAGCAGAATGCTGTACTTTGCAGGGCAAAATGTGCTATACTACCTCTATCCGGGGAAAATTCTGCCCTTTTGCCGGTCGGACCGGGCGGGGCAGCTTGTCGTATAACCAGCGAATCATCGGCCCAGTGGCCGGTCAGGAGGCGATCCTTATCGAACCAAGAAAGATCCACCAGAGCGGGGCGAAGAGAGAACCCCAGCCTTCCGTGGGACGTCAAGTCAATGTGAACAACAGCCGCCGGGACCCGGCTCCCAGCGGGAAGTCCCCCAAGGAGCCGAAGGAGAAGAGCAGGCACCCCCTGCTGCGGTTCCTGGGCCGCACCCTCGCGATGCTGATCTGTCTGGGCATCATGGCGGGCAGCCTGCTGATGGTGGGCATGGTCTATTACGCGGTGCAGGCCACGGCCAACGACGGCGACCTGCTAGATCTGGACAACATCGAGCTGAGCCAGTCCAGCACGGTGGTGGCCACCGACCCCGACACCGGGGCGCAGGTGGAGTACGCCACCCTGCGTTCCTCCAACAGCCACCGTGTCTGGGCAGACCTGGAGCAGATCCCCACCAACCTACAGTATGCGTTCATCTGCACCGAGGACAAAGATTTCTACAATGAGCCGGGCGTCAACTTCAAGCGAACCATCGGCGCCATGGTCAACGAGTATGTGCTGCCGATCTACAGCTCCAAGCAGGGCGCGTCTACGCTGGAACAGCAGCTCATCAAGAACCTGACCTCGGACAAGAGCGCCAGCGGCATCCAGGGTGCCCTGCGCAAGGTGCGCGAGATCTACCGCGCCCTCTGCCTGAGCCGCACCTACTCCAAGGAGACCATTCTGGAAGCCTACCTGAACACCATCAGCTTCACCGGCACGATCCAGGGCGTCCAGACGGCGGCAAACGAATACTTCAACAAGGACGTCAGCCAGCTCACCCTGTGGGAGTGCGCGGCCATCGCGTCCATCACCAAGAACCCCACCAATTACAACCCCTATACGAACCCCGAAAATCTGATCCACCGCCGCAATTTCATCCTGTATAATATGTGGCAGCAGGGCGTGATCTCGGAGGATGACTACCGGAATGCCGCCGCCCAGCCGCTGGTGCTGGCGGAGGATACCAGCAAGAAGAACACCTCCTCCGTGACCAGCTACTTCACCGATGCCCTGTTCAACGAGGTGGTCGGCGACATCATGGAGAAGGAGGGCGTGGACGAAGCCACGGCCCAGAACATGCTCTACACCGGCGGCTACACCATCGAAGCCACCGTCAACCCCAAGATGCAGACCGCCATGGAAAACCTCATGCTCAACACCGACGATGCCTATTTCCCGGCAGGCTGGCATGAGGAAGAAGTCACCTCCATCTCGGACGACGATGTGCAGGTGATGAACGAGGACGGCACCCCCAAGACCCGCACCGGCGACGACGGCACGGTCTACTATTACCGCAATGTCCGCACCCAGGCGGCCATGGTCACCCTGGACTATGACGGCAATGTGCTGGCCATGGTGGGCGGTCTGGGCAAGAAGACCAAGAGCCTCTCCCTGAACCGTGCTTACGGCGTCACCCGGCAGACCGGTTCGACCATCAAGCCCATCGGCGCCTACGCTCTGGGCATCGAGTACGGCCTTGTCAACTGGTCCACCATGCTGAACAACTCGCCCCTCTACCTCAAGCAGGATATGGTCATCCGCGATGAGGATTACTGCCGAAAGAACGGCCTGATGGGCATGTCCGACACCCAGCTGAAGGCCTACCCCAACGCATGGCGCAGCTGGCCCCGCAACTATGGCGGCAACTACGGCGACAACTCCGACCTGCCGCTGTGGAACGGTCTGGCCCGCTCACTGAACACCATTGCCATCCGCGTGGGCGACCTGGTGGGCGCAAGCAACATCTTCAACTTCGTCTATAATACCTTGCAGCTGGACACGCTGGACCCCTCCAGCGACGTCGGCCTTGCCCAGATGGTCATGGGCAGCCAGACCCACGGCGTCACGCCCACGGCGCTGGCCGCAGCCTTCCAGATCTTCTACGACGGCCAGTACACCACCCCGCATCTGTACACCCGTGTGCTGGACCGTGACGGCAACATCTATCTGGAAAACAACTCCACCAGCTATCAGGCCCTGACCCCGCAGACGGCCTATGTCATGAACCGCCTGCTGAAGAACGTTCTGTACTCCAACGTTGGTACGGCCAGCGGCCGCTACCCCAACTCCAACGGCATGGAGTCCTTCGGCAAGACCGGTACGGCCAGCGACGAAAAGGATCTGTGGTTCGTGGGCGGCACACCGTATTACGTCACCGCTGTGTGGTGGGGCTACGATGCGCCGTATGACATGACCAACACCCTGAGCAAGAATCAGGCCAAGACCCGCACCTGCGTCATGGCGTGGAAGGCCTATATGGAAGAGGTCCAGAAGGACCTGCCCTATAAGCCGTTCCCGGCGGCAGACGGCGTGGTGGAGCGCGCCTACTGCACCCAGAGCGGCCTGCTGGCAGGCCCCAGCTGCCCCAGCCGCGCTACTGGTTATTACCGTGCGGACGACCTGCCCGATACCTGCAATTACTCCCACTCTTCGGGCGTGACGCAGGCGGCCCAGCCCGCAGCTGACCAGACCACCATCCCGGCGGACACTTCCGGTCTCGACACCGACTGAGCGCAAAACTCATACTTTTTCTCATGGGATGGGTGCCATTCCGGCAAGGCAATGCGCCACTTCACGCATCAAAACTGGACAATCTGACAAAAACACATCCGGCCTCTTGCAATGCAGGGGGCCGGATGTTATTATATTCTCTGCAAGAACACTTGTGTTTGTGAGGTGAACAAGTTGGAACGCCGCTTTTATCTGGTGGATGCACAGGTCCTGCCGGAGGTCTTCCTGAAGGTCGTCAAGGCCAAGGAGCTTCTGGCCAGCGGGGAGGCGCGCAGCATTTCGGCTGCGACCCGCAGCGTAGACCTGTCGCGCAGTGCTTTCTATAAATACAAAGACTGCATTTTTGACTCCGAGAACGGCCGTGAGGTCATCACTGTGATGGCCACCCTGCGGGACGAGACCGGTGCGCTGCAAAGTCTGCTGGCCGGCATCAGTGCCGCAGGCGCCAGCATCGTGACCATCAACCAGTCCACGCCGGAAAATGGCGCTGCGCTGGTGGCTGTCACCATCCGCACCGACACGATGCAGATGACCCCGGAAGAACTGACCGAAAAGCTCTCCCGGCAGCGGATGGTCGTCGGTGTGCACTGTGGATACAATCTGTAAACAACTAAGAGATAGGAACGAGGGGTTACCATGGCAAAGATCGCGATCTTAGGTTTTGGCACGGTTGGCAGCGGTGTGTACGAAGTGCTGTGCCGCAATGCAGCAGGCGTTTCCCGCCGGGCAGGGGAGCCCGTTGAGGTGAAGTACATCCTCGACCCCAAGGATTTCTCCGGCCACCCGGCCGCGGATCTCTTCATCAAGAACTTCGACACCATTCTGGAAGACCCGGAGATCAAGGTGGTGGTCGAGACCATCGGCGGCACCCGGTTCGCATACCCGTATGTGAAAGCCTGCCTGGAGAGCGGCCGCAGCGTCTGCACCTCCAACAAGGAGATGGTGGCCACCTACGGTGCCGAGCTGCTGGGTCTGGCCAAGGCGCACGATTGCGCGTTCCTGTTCGAGGCCTCGGTCGGCGGCGGCACCCCCATCATTACCCCGATGCACCAGTGCCTCGCGGCCAACGTCATCACCGAGGTGGAGGGCATCGTCAACGGCACCACCAACTTCATGCTGACCAAGATGATCCACGAGAACCTGGGCTTTGACGAGGCGCTGAAGATCGCACAGGAGCTTGGCTATGCCGAGACCAAAGACCCCGGCGACGATGTGGACGGCCGCGATGCCTGCCGCAAGATCGCCATCCTGTCCTCGCTAGTCTGCGGCCACCAGATCTACCCCCAGAACATCCCCACCCGCGGCATCCGCGAGATCACCATCGCCGATGTGGCGGCGGCGGAGAAACTGGGCTGCGTCATCAAGCTCATCGCCTGGATGAAGCGGGGCGGCGACGGCAGCGTGGCCGCAGGCGTGGAGCCCTGCCTGGTGCCCCGGTCGAACCAGCTGGCCGGTGTGGACGACGTCTTCAATGCCGTTCTGGTCAAGGGCGATATGCTGGGCGACGTCATCTTCTACGGCAAGGGCGCGGGCAAGCTGCCCACCGCCAGCGCCGTGGTGGCCGATGTGGTGGATGCCATCAAGGAAGGCTCCAAGGTCCACGACAGCCTGTTCTGGCAGCCTGCCGAGCCGGTGGAGGGGATGCTCACCGACCCCGCGCCCGCCGCATATTATGTGCGTGTGGCAGGCATTGCACCGGCTGTGGTGGAGGCCATCTACGGCACCGGAAAGGTCGTGGAGGAGCGGTTCGACGGCTGCTCGTACTTCGTCGAGAAGGCCGACGCCAGAGCGCTGGCCGAAGCAGCCCGGAAGGTGGAGGCCGTGGGCGGCAGCGTGAAGCTGCTGCTCAAGCGTCTGCCAGAGGAAGCATAAAAGGGAAGGTGCAGCCATCATGAAGATCAAAGTCTCTGTCCCGGCCACCAGCGCCAACGTCGGCTCCGGCTTCGATGCCCTGGGCCTGGCGGTGACCCTGTACAATACCGTGACCTTTGAAGAAAGCGAGAAGCTGGACATCTCGGCAGCGGACGGGACCCGCATCCCCCGCAGCGAGTCCAATCTGGTCTACCGCTCGGCCAAAGGCCTGTTCGACAAAGTGGGAAAGAAGATCCCGCCGCTCCGGATCGTGCAGACCAACCCCATCCCCATGGCACGCGGTCTGGGTTCCTCGTCGGCCTGCATCATTGCGGGCCTGCTGGGTGCCAACCGGATGCTGGGCGATATCCTGAACACCCAGGAGCTGCTGACCCTGGCCACCAGCATCGAGGGCCACCCGGACAATGTGGCACCGGCCCTGCTCGGCGGCCTGACCAGCAGCGTCTACGAGGACGGTGTGGTCTACTCCGTCAAGCGGGATGTGGACCAGAGCCTCTGCTTCGCGGCCATCGTGC
>OGGV01000788.1_pt1 | contig 18217 bp, 18 predicted proteins | sample 1571301 | NCBI WGS metagenome assembly OGGV01 (sample SAMEA2582072, study PRJEB24529) | metagenome | biome: Human gut stool | place: China | collected 2011
TTTAATATATAATTTATATATAAATTTAAGAATATAATTAATTTATTTTAAATTAAAGAAATTTATAAAATATATTACAGGAAATGGTTTACTTAATATAAGTTATAAGATATAGAATATAAATTTTAAAAAAAATTTTTTTCAAATTACGACAATTATAAATTAAATTTTAAAAAAAGAATAATTAATATTTAAAAAAAGAATATATATAAAGAGAAAAAAGTAATATAATAACAATAAAGTTAAATTAAATAAATATAATACTAAAAGATACTAAGTAATGAAATTATTAAAAAGAATTTTGGCAAATTAATAAGATTTTTTTTTTATAATTTTTATGATATAATTTTAATGCGAAGGAGAGAAAAAAAGAAAGAATTATGGGGTGGATATAAATATAAATGAATAATATTTTAGAAGTTTTAGACGGAATAAAAGATAAATGGAAGAATATTGTCTTAATTGTTTTGTCTTTTTTATTAATTTCAAGTATTTATAATATATTTTTTATAAATAAAGAATATGAAGCTAATGTAAAAATATTTATTGGTAAACAAAAGTTTAAAAATATAACAGAAACTTATAATAATGAAGAAATTAATTTATATCAAAGATTAATTACTACTTATTCTGAAGTTATAAAAAGTAAAAAACTTATTAATGAATCAATAAAAGGCTCTAAAATGAATTATTTACAAGATAAATATAAAAATATAAATTATGACTTATTGATGGAAAACTTAACTGTTAATCCAATTGCAAATACTCAAATTATTGAAATAAAGTATAAAAGTTTAAATCCACAGCAAAGTTATGATTTATTGTATTCTATAACAGAAAATTTAATTAGTTATTCTAAAGAATTATATCCAAATGTTAATATAACAGTTTTAGAGCAAGTTCATGTTAATTTAAATCAGTTAATGAATAAAAAATTAACAATTATTGGATTAGGATTAATTTTAGGATTAATAGTAGGAATAGGTGGAATAATAGGAGTAATGTATTTAAATAACACATATAAAAATCAAAAATCCTTAGAAGAGGAAATAGGCTTAACTGTTATAGGAGTTATTCCTAAAATTGATTAATAAATATGTGATAAAAATAATTAAATAGTTATTAAATTACTTATCATTAAAAAGGAGTGTATATTTAATGAATGAAATGGAAGAACAAGTAATTAGTTTGTCGGAAGTTTTTGAAGCAATAAAAAAGCGTTGGATAATGATTGTAGCAATTACTTTAAGTGCTACTTTAATATCAGGTATTTTAAGCTTTTTTGTAATTAAGCCAGTATATGAAACAAGTACTAAGTTATTTATTGGTAAAGAAGAAAGTGAAGATACAGTATATAATACAAATGATATTCAAATGTATCAAAAATTATTACAAACTTATGCTCAAGCTATAAAAACAAAAGATTTAGTTGGAAGAGCAATAAATTCTTTAAATTATGAATTAGAACCAAGTAAGGTTGTTGGAGCATTAACTGTAACTCCAGTTGCAGATACTCAAATTCTTCAAATTAAATATAAAAGTAAAAATCAACAAGAAGCAGTTGATGTATTAAAAAATGTAACAGAACAATTTATTATTACATCTAAAGAGTTAGTTCCTAATGGAAATGTAAGAGTAATTGAAGAAGTTGAATTTCCAGAAAATCCAGTAAGTCCAAATAAAAAAATGAATATTGTAATAGCATTTTTATTAGGCTTAATGGTAAGTCTTGGCTTAGTTTTCTTATTAGAATACTTAGATAATACATATAAAAATAAAGAACAGCTTGAAAAGGAATTAGATATACCAGTACTTGGAGTAATTCCAGATGTTGATATATTATAGGGGGAAAACAATGTTTATAGTTCAAAAAAATCCAAAATCTATAGCAGCGGAAGCTTATAGAAGTTTAAAAACTAATATTCAATATTCTTCTTTTGATAAGGAATATAAAACTATAGTAATAACAAGTTCTAATCCAGGGGAAGGAAAATCAACTACTTCTGGAAACTTAGCATTAACTTTAGCAGAAGGTGAATCAAGAGTTTTATTAGTTGATTGTGATATGAGAAAACCCTCAATGCATAAAAATTTTAGAGTTACTAATACATATGGAATTGCAGATATATTACTTCAAAGAAAAAAGGTTATGGATGTAGCTCATATGTATAATAAAAATTTAAGTATTATAACTGCAGGAAAGGTACCTCCAAATCCAGCTGAAATGTTAGGGTCAAAAGCAATGAGTGCATTTTTAGAAGAAATGAAGGATCATTTTGATTATATAATTTTAGATACTCCACCAGTACAAGCAGTTGCTGATGCACAAATATTATCAACAAAAGTTGACGGAACGATTATTGTTGTTAGAGCTGGAGTTACTAAAAAAGAGGATGTTCATGATACAGTGAATACCTTAAAAAAGGTAAATGCAAATATTATTGGAACAGTTCTTCATGCAGTTGATAGTAGTAAAAATAAATATTATTACTATTATGGAGAAGAATAATATTTTTGATAAGTGTATTTTAAGGGGTTAAATTTGTATATAGAAATGGGGAATTAAAGTGGAAGGGATTGAATTAAAGTTTGAAAATAAACAAAATCTTAAAGTTTATGAAATTTGTAAAAGGACAATTGATATTATAGGTGCTGGATTAGGATTAATTTTATTGAGTCCAATAATAGCTGTAGTTGCTTGTGCAGTTAAAGTTACTTCTAAGGGACCGATATTTTTTTCACAAAAAAGAGTTGGAAAAAATGGTGAATTATTTGAAATGTATAAATTTAGATCTATGGTTGTTAATGCAGAAGAACTTAAAGGAAATTTAGAAGATCAAAATGAAATGTCAGGTCCTATGTTTAAAATTAAAGATGATCCTAGAGTTACTAAGGTTGGAAAATTTATTAGAAAAACTTCTATTGATGAACTTCCACAGCTTTGGAATGTTCTAAAAGGAGATATGAGTTTAGTAGGGCCAAGACCAAGTTTGCCTAAGGAAGTTGAACAATTTGATAATTGGATGTTTAAAAGATTAAGTGTACGTCCTGGATTAACTTGTTATTGGCAAGTTAGTGGAAGAAATAATATTGATTTTGAGGATTGGATGAAACTTGATTGTAGGTACGTAGATGAGAGAAATCTTTGGATTGATATTAAGTTGATATTTAAGACGGTATTTGTATTATTTGGGGATAAAAATGCACATTAGTGGGAAACTTCAATTCTTAAAGGTTAAAAAAATATGAAATAAAAATATAAAATTTTATTTTATATTTTTTTAGTCTATAAAATGGATGAAGAATGATAAATTTAATGTATATAATTTTTCAGTAAAGGGGAATTTAAAAATGAAAATAGCAGTAGCGGGTACAGGATATGTGGGGTTATCTAATGCAATTTTATTAGCTCAAAATAATGAAGTAGTTGCAGTAGATATTATTCAAGAAAAGGTAGATATGATTAATGGTAGGGTGTCACCTATTGTTGATAAAGAAATAGAAGATTACTTATCAAATAAAGAATTAAATTTAGTAGCAACTACAGATGCTTATAAAGCATATAAAGATGCACAGTTTGTAATTATTTCAACACCAACAAATTATGATCCGGAAATGAACTACTTTAATACAAGAAGTGTTGAAGCTGTAATTGCAAATGTATTATCTATTAATCCAGAAGCAACTATGGTAATTAAGTCTACAGTTCCAGTTGGATATACAAAAAGAGTAAAAGAAATGTTTGAAACTGACAACATAATTTTCTCACCAGAATTTTTAAGGGAAGGAAAGGCTTTATATGATAATCTTCATCCTTCAAGAATAATTGTTGGTGAACAAAGTGAAAGGGCAGAAAAGTTTGCTAATCTTTTAAAAGAAGGAGCTATAAAGGAAGATATTCCAGTATTATTTACAGATAGTACTGAAGCAGAAGCAGTTAAGCTTTTTTCTAATACATATTTAGCTTTAAGAGTTGCTTATTTTAATGAATTAGATACTTATGCTGAAATGCATGGATTAAATACTAAGCAAATTATTGAAGGGGTTGGATTAGATCCAAGAATAGGAACTCATTATAATAATCCTTCTTTTGGTTATGGGGGATATTGTTTACCTAAGGATACTAAGCAATTAAGAGCAAATTATGCTGATGTTCCTAATGAAATTATTGGAGCTATAGTTGAAGCAAATCGAACTAGAAAAGATTTTATTGCTGAGCAAATTATTAAGAAAAATCCTAAGACTGTAGGTATTTATAGATTAACTATGAAAACTGATTCTGATAATTTTAGAGCTTCTTCTATTCAAGGTATAATGAAAAGAATAAAAGCTAAGGGAATTGAAGTTGTGGTTTATGAACCTGTGCTTAAGGAAGAAACTTTCTTTAATTCTAGAGTTATTAGGGATTTAGATGAGTTTAAGAAAATATCTGATGTTATTGTATCAAATAGGTTAGATAAAGAATTATTTGATGTAGAAGAGAAGGTTTATACTAGGGATTTATTTGGTAGGGATTAAGTTAAGTTTTAAATATTAAATTTTGTTAAATGGACTGCTTATTTGAAATAAAGAGAAGAAGTTTCATATAGAAAGGGGATAAAGTATGTTAACTGCACTAATTATGGCAGGTGGAAAAGGGACAAGATTTTGGCCCCTTTCTACTGAAGAAAAGCCTAAACAGTTTTTAAACTTAATAGGTGAAGAAACTATGATACAAATGACTATAAATAGAATTAAACCTATTATTCCTATAGAAAGAATATTTGTTTGTACTGGTGAAATGTATGTTGATTTAGTTAAAGAGCAGCTTCCAGAATTACCAGATAGGAATATTATAGTTGAACCAGAAGGAAGAAATACTGCACCATGTATTGCTTTATCTGCAATGGTAATAGATAGATATTATAAAAATTCGAATATGGTAGTATTACCTTCAGATCATTTAATAAATGATGAAGAAGAATTTAGAAATACTCTTTTAGCTGCGGATAGTTTTATAAGGGAAAAAGATGAAGCTATTGTTACTTTAGGTATGAATCCAACTAGACCAGAAGTAGGATATGGATATATTAAATATAGTAATGAAGTGTTAAAATCTAATGATTTTAGAGTTATAAAAGTAGATGCTTTTGTTGAAAAACCTAATTTAGATACTGCTAAAAAATATTTAAGAGAAGGTAACTATTTATGGAATGGTGGAATGTTTATTTGGAGTATTAATAATATAATAAATCAAATAAAGATGTATTCACCTAATACATATAATTCACTTATAAATATAATGGAAGTAAGAGAAGACAAATTACAAGAAACTATTAATAGCAACTATGAAAACACAGAAGCAACTTCTATTGACTATGCTGTTTTAGAGAAGTCTAAAGATGTATATGTAATCCCAAGTAATTTTGGATGGGATGATGTTGGCAGCTGGGAGGCTTTAGATAGATATAGAGAAAAAGATGAGCTAGGAAATGTATTAGTTGGAGAAAGTAAGGTTGTTAAAGCTAATAATAACTTGGTTATATCTTCAAGCAACAAAGTTGTTGTTGAGGGATTAAGTGATATATATGTTATTGAGAATGATGGGAAAGTTTTAGTTGGTCATAAATCAAATGTAGCTAATATCAAAGAATTAAAAAATATTGTTTAGAAAGTTTGGTAATTTTAAATGAGTAGAATTAAGTTTTTAAATACGGAAGTAGATAATCTAACTATGAATGAAGCTATTCAAAAAATTGAACAGCTAATATTAAATAAAAAACCAAGTTACGTTGTTACACCAAATGTAGATCATATAGTTAAATTAGAAACAGATAAAGAATTTCAAGAAGTTTATAAAGAAGCAGATTTAATATTAACTGATGGTATGCCATTAATATGGATATCAAAATTAAAAAAGAATCCAATTAAAGAAAAGGTATCAGGATCTGATCTATTTCCTGAAGTGTGTAAGTTAGCATCAAATAAAGGGTATAAGTTGTTTTTGTTAGGAGCTGCTGAGGGTGTTGCAGCAAAGGCAGCTGAAAACTTGAAATATAAATACAAGGGATTAAATATTGTTGGAACTTATTCTCCAAGTTATGGATTTGAAAATAAAGAAAATGAGATTCAACAAATAATAAAAATGATAAATGAAGTTAAGCCTGATATTTTGGTTGTTGGGTTAGGTGCACCTAAGCAGGAAAAGTTTTTATATAACTATAGGAATCAGCTAAATGTACCTGTTTCATTAGCTATTGGTGCAAGTATAGATTTTGAAGCTGGTAATATTGAGAGAGCACCAGAATGGATGCAACATATGGGATTAGAGTGGTTTTATAGATTATGTAAGGAACCAAAGAGAATGTTTAAAAGATATTTAGTTGATGATATGAAAATATTTAGGTTAATATTAAAATACAAGTAGAAGAGGTTTTTATGAAAGTATTAATGATAGGACCAGACATAGATAGAGTTCCTGGTGGAATGGCTACAGTTATTAAAAATTGTATATACTCTGAATTAGCGAATAAAGTTGAATTAAAGTATATTTCAAGTAATATTGAAGGTAGGTTTTTAAATAAATTGTTATGGAATATAGGAGGAGTATTAAAATATTTATTTAATATAAATAGATATGATATAGTTCATATTCATATGGCGGAAAGAGGGAGTTTTTATAGAAAAAGTATATATGTTATTATTGCTAAAATATTAAAGAAAAAGAGTATAATACATTTTCATGGAGCTGAATTTGATGAATTTTATAGCTTAGAATCAAATAAAATTCAAAAAAAATATATTAGTTATATTTTAGATAAGAGTAGTTTAATTATTGCTTTAGGGGAATTATGGCAAGAAAAAATAAAAAAATATACTAATACAAAAATTGTTATTTTAAGTAATGCAGTAGAAGTGCCTATTAATAACTTTTATAATTTAAATAATAGATCAATTATATTATTAGGCAGATTAGAGCAAAGGAAAGGAACTTTTGATTTATTAGATATTGCAGATAATATATTATGTAATAACTTATCTTTTAATTTAGTTTTAGCTGGTGATGGAAATTTAGATTTAGTTAAGGCGAAAATAAAGACACTAAAATTTAAAAATAATATTAAACTTTTAGGTTGGATAAATAAAGAGCAACGGGAAGAATTATTTAAGAATACTGCTATATTTGTTTTACCTTCATATAATGAAGGAATGCCAATGGCTATATTAGAAGCAATGAGTTATGGTATACCTGTAGTAGTATCTGATGTTGGAGATATTCCCTATTTAGTTAAAGATTATGAAAATGGTTATTTAATTAAAGCTGGAGATAAAAAACTGTTAGAAAATAGAATATTAAAGTTAATTGAAAATGACGATTTAAGAATTAAAATTAGTAGAAATAATTATAAAAAGGTTAAAGATAAATTTAATTTACAAATTAATTTAAAAAAACTAGAGGAAATTTATAGAATGTTATAATTACAATAAAAGATAAAAAGGAGAAGTTTGAATGAATGAAAAAAATGTAGCTTTTCTTATACATGCTTTATCAACTGGTGGCGCAGAAAGAATTATGTCGTATATTGCAGCAGGCTATAATGCAAAAAACAAGTATCTTATAGTTTATCATAGAGAAGAACAAGAATATGATTTTAATGGTAAAGTTATAAGTTTAGATATAAAGCCTAGTACATCTATAATAGGAAAATGTTTAAATTATATTAAAAGAATTTATAAATTAAAGAAGATAAAAAAAGAATTAAATATTCAAAAAACAATTAGTATGTTAGACAGTCCTAATATTATAAATATCCTCTCAAGAGAAAATGATAAAATAGTTATATCATTAAGGAATCATAAATCAAAAGAATTTAAAGGTAGAAAGCAGAAAATTTACAATAAATTAATTAGAGTTATTTACAATAAAGCTGATAAGATAATAGCTATATCAGAAGGTGTTAAAGAAGACGCAATAAAAAATCTTCGACTAGATTCTAATAAAATAGAAGTTATTTATAATCCTGTAGATATAGAAAAAATAGAAAAAGATAAAAAAATAGAATTGGAGGAAATATATAAAGATGATTTTGAAAAAAATACTATAATAATAAATAGTGGTAGATTAACTTATCAAAAAGGACAATGGCACTTAATAAGGGCATTTAAAAGAATAAGTATAAGATATCCTAATATTAAACTAGCTATATTAGGAAAAGGAGATTTAGAAAATGAATTAATTTCATTAATTCATAAATTAGAATTAGATGAAAAAGTAATATTATTGGGATATCAATCTAACCCATTTAAATATATTTATAATTCAAAGATATTTGTATTGAGTTCATTATTTGAAGGATTTGGAAATGTTATTTTGGAATCAATGGCTTGTGGTATTCCTGTAATTTCTACAGATTGTAAATCAGGCCCACAAGAAATAATATTTGAGAATTTTGATATAAATAAAAGCGTTAGTGATATATCTTATGGTAAGTATGGTGTACTAGTGCCTGTATTTGATGGTAAGACTGATTTTACTGAGAGTGAGTTAAGTAGAGAAGAAGTATTATTAGCAGACTCTATAATAAAATTAATAGAAGATGATAATTTAATTAATAAATATATATGTAATGGTATAAAAAGAGTTGAAAATTTTACATTAAGTGAAATAATTAAGAAATGGGAATATACTTAATTAGTAAAGGTAAGAAAATATGAAGATAATTAGCCAAAATAAAATAATAAAAAAGCAACATGGTTTACTTTTAATATTATTTATATATACATTTTTTTATACAGATATAGTTAAAGAAATAATAATTCAGAATTTTGGAATTAATGTTAAGTTATCTCCTATAATGCCAATATTAATAATATATTGTGCATTTAAATATGGAAGAAATTTGTTTATATTCTGGATAGTTTTAATTATTTGTAGTTTAGTTTTATTAACAGGTGTATATAGAGGAATAAGTATTTCTACATTGTTTAGAACATTTAATACAACTTTGATACCATTAGTTATTATTGGGATAAAAATATATAATCCTAGAGAACTGATTAATAAATTTATTAAGATATTTAATTATATAGTAATTATATATGTATTAATTGGGTGTATGGATTATATAACACATGGATTTTTTCTTAAAATATTAAATATTTTACTAAAAAATTCTTATTATAATAAAGCAATTGGGTATGATTTATCAGTTGGAATTTTTAGATGGTTTTCTTTATTTGGACATCCTTTAACAAACTCGTTATACATGATAATATTTTTAGGGTTAAATATTACCTATAGGAATATATATAAAGAGAAATATTATAATATATACATAATTTATGCTATTGCTTTGATAGGGACTATTTTAAGTAATAGTAAATTTGGAATTATCATTACAATAATAATATTAATAGTTAATATTATGAATGAAAAAAATAAAATAATATATATCACTTCATTAATTATAGGTGGAATTATTACAATTAACACTTCTTATTTTGAAAGAAATGTAATAATTAGATTTAAAAGTGCAATATTAAATGGAGATATTACTAATGGAAGAATGACTGTATTAAGTAGTTTATTAAATTATAACTTATATAAAATAAATTATTTTATTGGGAATGGAATGAGTAGTTCAGATATAATTGTAAAACTTATATTTGGAAGTAATTCTGGTTTAAGTAATATGGAAATTCCAATATTAATGTTTTTATATGAATATGGAGTATTAGTTACAATATTAATGTATTTAATTATGATACTTTATCCTATTTTTATATTAATTAATGCTAGAAAAATATTCGCTATTAGTATTGTTGCAATGATATTTTTATTTATTAATTCTTTTAATGGGATGGCAACAGGTACAGGAATTCTACAAGTTTATATTTTTACAATAATGTTAATTTTAAATATGCAAAAAGTACATTCAAATAATGATTAAAGGGAGAAATAACTAATATGAATAAATTTAAGATGTTAATACTTAAATTGAAAAAGTATTTAATGAATCCAGAAGTATATGCAAAAACAATAGCAATTGAAATTGCAAGAATTAAGGGAGTAAAGGTAGGAAAAGATTGTAGATTTTTTTCAAAAGAATTTTCAAGTGAACCGTATTTAATTGAAATAGGAGATCATGTTACTATTGCTTCAGGAGTATACTTTATTACACATGATGGTGGAGCCTGGGTAATAAGAGGAATGGAGGAAAAATATAAGAATTGTAATATATTAGGTAAAATTAAAATTGGAAATAATGTATTCATTGGAATAAATTCAATTATAATGCCAGGTATTTCGATTGGTGATAACTGTATTATTGCGGCGGGTAGTGTTGTAACTAAAAGTTTTCCCAATAATTCCATTGTTGGAGGAGTGCCAGCAAAAAAAATAAAGGATTTAGATTCATATATTGAGTGTAATAAGAGTATTTTAGTTAATACTAAGAATATGAATGAATATGAGAAGAAGAAATATATATTAGGTAGCCTTAATCAAGATAAAATTAGAATTAGATAATATTATTTGTTAAATAATGGAGAGATTTATATATTATGAAAGAAATTAAAGTAGATATTATAGGAAGTTGTGTAACTAGGGATGCTTTTGAATTTATAGAAGAATCCAAGCAAATGTATAAATACAAAATAAATAATTATATATCAAAAGTATCAATAATATCATTAATGTCTAAAAAATTAGAAAGTGAGTATTATATTGATAATACTAGGATTACTAAATGGGAAAGTAAGCAGATTCAGTATGATTTAAAAAAAGACTGGTTTGATAAATTGAAAAAAAGTGATTCAGATGTTATTATTATTGATTTTATAGATGAAAGGTATAATTTATATAAAGTTGGAGAATGTTATTTAACTAAATCTAATATTATTAAAAATTCTGCTTTTAAATTTAAGGGAGATGAGAAGACTTATGAAATAAAAAGAGATTTAAATTTAAGCATAAAATTGTGGGAAGATTCTTTTGATAAATTTATAAAGGAGTTAAAAAAACTTAATAAGCCAATTATTATTCACGAGGCTTTTTGGAAAAATGAATATCGATATGGAAAGATAAATAAAAGCGTTAGTAAAAAGATTTATTTTAAAAACTTTTTAGCAAGTATTTATTATATAAACTTTTTTAAAAAGGGGAAGTTTAAAGCTTCTATTAGCAAAGAAGTTAATAAACAAAATAAAATTTTGATGGGATATTATACTAAAGTTAATGAATATGCAGATCTGAAACATTTAATAATAAATATAGATTATAAAGCTGATATGGGACATAAATGGGGGATAGCTCCTTTTCATTATGAAAAGGGATACTACTTGAACTTTATTTATTATTTAAATGAAATTATGAGTGAAATAATGAAGGATATCAAATAATGAATTATTTGATGTTTATATAGTTTGAAAATGGGAGGAAAATTTTAAATTAAATATTAGAAGAATTTATGGAGCAAAGAAATAAATTAAAAAAACGATTAGAGTGGGTTGACTTAACAAAGGGAATTGCAATAATGTTAGTAGTAATAGGACATATGTTAAGAGGATTTACATCATCTAGAATGTATATTGAATATGAAAATATATTTAGATATATAGATTATATTATATATTCATTTCATATGCCATTATTTTTTATTATAAGTGGAGTATTATATAAAAAAGGGAAAAAAATTAATACGATTGAGAAATATTTAAGATTTATTGGTAAAAAATTTAATACGCTAATGATACCATATTTTATTTTTTCATGGATTCAAATAATTATAAAGTTAATAATGTCTAATAGTGTAAATAATAAAGTTGACTATAAAAGTTTTATTAATATATTATTTAAGCCTATAGAACAGTTTTGGTTTTTATATGTATTAATGATTATTTTTATAATTATGCCTATTATAGATGTTATAATTAATAATATAATTAAAATAAGTATAATAGCTTTACTTTTTATAATAGTTAAAATAATTCCTATTAATTTAGGGATTGTAGGAACTGCATTGTATAATTTATTGTACTTCTATGTAGGATGTATAATAGTAAATATATATGGTAATTTATTAAAAAAAAATACCTATATAAGTTTATGTATAGTATATATAATTATAAATTTCATGGTATATATTTTACCTATATCTAAAGCTTTGGATAATGTAGGTAGGATTATTATGGCTATAGTGGGAAGTTTATTAGTTATAGAATTAACAAAAGCATTTCAGTATAAAGAAAATATATTAGTTAATGTTTTAAAATGTATAGGTAAACATTCAATGGCGATTTATTTATTACATATAATTTTAGCATCAGGGATAAGAATAATATTGGTAAAATTAGGAGTAGAAAATATGATTTTACATATCGCTTTAGGACTTATATTTGGTGTATATATTCCTATTATATTAGATACATTTTATATGAAAGTTAAAATATTAAAAAATAATTTAAACTTGTAAATTATAAAAAGAATTTGAGTATTTTGGATAAAATTAAATTAATAATTAATTTCATAATTTATTAAGAAATTTTAGATTCATATATTTAATAAATTTGTTTATTTATACTGATTAGAATCTTACTTTTTTATAAAGTATTATCAGTACTATTTAAAGGTTTATAATTCATTAAAAAAGTGATTATACTTATATGAGTCATATCTTGAAATTTATAATAAGTATAATGGAAAGAGAGAATAAGATGAAAACTGTAGAACTTATATCTATTATTAAGTCAGATTTATATAGAATATTTGGATATAATAATAAAAAAATTTTTATTAAATCTATGATATTTAAGAGTTGGAATGTAGGAGCTCATTATTTAATATATTTAAGGCTTTGTAATTATTTATATATAAATAAAGAATTTTTTTTATTTAGAGTTTTTAATAAGAAGTTAAAAAAAATGCAGATAAGATATGGAATAGAAATACAATCTACAACTAAAATAGGAAAAGCATTACTTATTCCTCATTTTGGAGGAATAGTAATACATGAAAATGCGATTATTGGAGATGGATGTACTATAATGCATGGAGTTACTATAGGAATAAATTCATTTAAAAGTATGACAGAAGTAGCAGAAATAGGTGATAATGTTGTTATTGGTGCTGGAGCTAAAATAATAGGCAACATAAAAATTGGTAATAATGTGACAATTGGTGCTAATTCGGTTGTAACAAAAGATATTCCTAGTAATGCTGTTGTAGGAGGAAATCCAGGAAAAATAATTTCTTATAAGAAATCTATTACTACTAATAAATATGAATAAAATATTAGAATAAACATAATTAGAAATTAGAAATTATAAAAAATTTAAAATTAAAATATATGTCAATATGAAGATGTTTAAGCTTATACGAAGAAATAGCTAACCATAAAAGGTATATTTTATTATAAATAAATACTATTGTTTTATCAGTATGCCAATCGTCAGAGTGTAAGTTTAGATTATCTCTAAATCTATCAGCCTTTTCTTTAAAGAAAGGTAAAATTTATTGAGCTAACTTGTGCTTAGTAACATATAGATATTTTAATACCAGAGTTAAGCGTTAAGAAGTGAGAAATAGCTTTGTTGATGAATTATTTAAAGAATATAGTTTTAATGTAGTTAATATTACATGCAATGGAAAACTAGTTCCTTTAATGGAAATTGAGCCAGTAATTAATTTACTAGATGCTATATAAATATTTGCAGTTATTATGTGATTATACTTTTTGTTATTACATTTGTAGCTATTGTAATATTCATATAAGCAATGTAAGTGTGTTAATTTACCATATTTAAGGGAAAATTCTTTTAGTTAATCCTTCACCATAGTAAAGTGCGAGTTAGCGCTTATATTGAGTGTATTGATACTTTTTTGTTAGCCTACTTATTTAAAAGCAAATTTATATAGTTTATCAGAATGATAGCGTGGGTATTTTATATTAGTTTTGTTAATTGTTCTTTTCTCATTTTCTAGGGAGATTATTTAGTTTTGTAAATATATTGTATTTCCTTAGGTTGAGAAGAGCAATATTCATATAACTTAATAGCTCGGTTAATATAATAAGGAGAAAATTATGAAATCAATTTTTAAATATATGCCTTCAGTAATAATACCAACTATATGTACTTTATTTATAACAATATTATACGGAAACTTTTTAACACCTGATCAATATGGTGAATTTAATATTTTTATAACTACTATTAGTATATTAGATGTAATATTTTTTTCATTTATCAGTTTATCTGTAATAAGGTTTTATATAGTATATAAACAAGGTAAAGAAGTTGAATTATTAAGTACATATTTTATTTCATTAATATTAATATTAGTGGGTTTATTTATTATAAGTTATTTAATATTTAAAGAAAATATTTTATATGTTTTATTAGGGGTTTCTGGATATGGATTATTTACTTTTTATAGCAATTTATTACGTGTAGCTGAAAAAGCACTTGTTTTTAATATAATAAGAATTGCTGTTCCGGTTTCTACTATTATTTTATTAGGATTAAATATAATTATATTTAATAAATTAGTTTTAAAAAGTGTAATATTAAGTGTATTTGCTCCGTATTTTATAACAGCATTGATTTTAACTATATTTTATATTTTTAATAATAAAATTAAGCTTATATTTAATAAAGACATATTTAAAGAAACAATATCATATGGAGTTCCTCTTATTGCTGTGGGTTTGTTAAATCTACTTTTAGCTGCTTCGGATAGATATATGATAAATTATTACTTAGGAAGTGAACAGGTTGGAATATACTCATTTGGATATAGAATAGCTGAACTATCAATGATAAACATAACCAATATGGTGATAATGGGTATTTATCCTAGTTTAATATATGTATTTGAAAATCAGGGAAAGGATAGTGCTGAGAAAATATTAGATAAAATGCTTGATATACATTATATAACAACAATACCAGTTATATTGAATTTAATTTTATTTACTAAAGATATAGTAAGATGTGTATTTAAGAATTATATAGGAGCAGAATCAATAGTTATTTATATTGCATTTGGAACATTTTTTTACGCGATGAGTTTTTATCTTAATAAGGCATTTGAATTAACAAAAAATACAAAAAAGATGTTATTTTCATTAATTTTAGCAACAATATTTAATATAATATTAAATTTTATTTTGATTCCTATAATTGGAATAAAGGGAGCAATTATATCTACAATTATATCATATATATTATATATAATGACAGCTCAAAAATTATCTAAGAAAGTATTTAAAGTGAAAATTAATTATAAAAAACTAGCTATGGTAATTGGTATCAATGTAGTTACATTTATTATTGTATATTCAATAAATATATTATTACCTAAGATTATGATGGTTAATGTAATAATTGGTGGGGTTTCTTATATTTTGATTTATATAAGTATAATATTTATTTTGATTAAGAAGCAAGTATTAGTAATATAATTATCAGAATAATGATTTTTATTAAAATATAGCGAGAAGTTTAAAGTTTTTAGTGGAAAGTTTGTATAAAAATTAAACTATATACACTTTGTCAAGAATACTTTAAAAAATAGTAAATTAATTTAAGGGCTGCTGCCACTAGCGAATAAAAAATTCGCTAGTGATAGGCTAATATTTTATATTTTGCTTTTAGAGTGTTTAGTAAATAAAATTTGTAAAAATGAAGTCATTCCTTTGTGATATAATAATTTAGCTAAAAACATAAATACATAAACATAAGGAACGACTAGAACTTGATTGTACCATTAAATATTAGAAGTGAAAATATTTATTATAAAATTTTTAAAGTTGTTAATGTTGTATTTGCAAATTAAATTTAAATACTCAAAATATTAAAGGAAGCTCTCGTAAATAATCAAATAAACAAATAGTTTCTTGGATGTTATACAGCATTAAAAATAGTATTAGTGTGATGATGTGTAAATGTCAATATATTTTTGTGTAAAAAGTTGAAAATAATTATGTATAATAATTAGAATTTATATCTTAGTCAAAGAGCTTTCTAAATTTTATAATTTTGATTTAGTTCTATAAGTGAAGTGAGCCCCATTAAGTAGACAAAGTAAAAAGTACTGTTGTAAAATTTACTTAATGGGGTGATTTTATGTCAAAAAAATATTCAGTAAAGTTAAAAATGTAAGCAGTAAAAATGTATTTAGATGAAGGGGTAAGTAGTACAAAAATTGCTAAAGAGTTTAAACTATCTACTCATCATAGGGTTATGCTTTGGGTTAATAGATACAAAGAGTTTGGAGTTATTGGTCTTGAAGAACGCCTAAGAAAAACAAAGGGACTAAATAAAGATAGAAAAGTAAAGAACGGACTGCATATTGAAGAAGAAATTATTTGGTGTTAGTATAAAGTAGTGGACACATTAAGACGAACTAAGTTAAAATTAGCAAGAGAGTGACTTCGTCCCTCTCAAGTACCCCCGGCAGACTGTGCATAAATTATAATTTTAATTAACCAATACTTTATTTATGCATATACTTTTCTATATAAATTAACATTATTAAATATAGTTAATAATATTACGGTATAAAGGGATTCTAATATCCCTTTTACACCTAATATTTTTATTACTCTTTTTAAATTATAGGTAAAAAAGGCAATACTAATCTCACCTCTTACGTTTTTAAAATTTCTAAGAAGTAGATAGGTAAAATTCATATTTCTTTTTAAAGTTCCAAATGGATGTTCAACAATACCTTTTCTTAAAGAATACTTATCTTTGCAAGTTTCTAATCTTAAAATCATATTGTCAACTGATTGACTACTTTCATTTCTTCTAATTACTTTTCCATTTTTAGCTTTAGTACATTTACTTTTATTAGAACATCTATTACAAACTTCTGAATTATTATATTCTTTAATCTTTGAATCTTTTTTCCTTGTAATAAGATATAATCTGTTTCCTTCAGGACAAATATAAGTATCAGTTTTATTATCATATTTAAATTTTTCAGAGAAATATCTACTATCTCCTATACCATTAGAATAACAAGGCTTTGAAACATATGTAATTATCTCTTCTCTTTCACACTGATGTATATCATTTGAATCGAAATATCCTTTATCAGCTAAAACCTCTAACGTTTTTACCTTGTAAATATCCTTAGCTTTTTTACTCATAGTATATAATTGCCCTTGATCTTGAGATAAATTATTTACTTCAAAAGTTGTTATTAATTTATTCTTGCAGTCTACAACTGCTTGTACGTTATATCCAACATCAGTTCCTTGATGTGCTCCAAATTTTACTGTTCTAGCATCATTATCTGTAAGATTAATCTCATTAACATCTGCTTCATCCATATTTTTTTCTAATTCATCATAATATTTTAATTTTTCTTTCAGATTATCAATTTCAATATTAATAAGCTCTTTATCTAATTCTTTCTGGTTTTCTAGTCTATCTGAAACTTCTATCTCATGCAAATATTCTTTAATTTTACTATTAGCAATTTCTCTCATTTTAATTAATTTATTTCTACTATAATGTTTTCTTTTCGATGCCGAAGCTTCCAGCTTCGTACCGTCAAGTGCTACTAATTCTCTACTATATAACCCTAAATTAATACAATAATTAACAAAGCTTTTAAAAATAGATTCTAATGCATCAATATTATCTTTTCTAAAATCTGCTATAACTCTATATTTAGGTTTAATATCTTTAATTAGCCAAATAACTTCTTTATTTATTACACATTGTTTTGCTAATTTTCTTGAAGATCTTATTCCATTAAAATATCCATAGATATATAATTTCAATAAATCCTTAGGATCAAATTTCGGTCTGCCCGAATCTTTATTATTGCCAAGCTTAAAACCTAATGATTCTATATCCATAGCATCAACAATTTTATCAATAACTCTAACTTCACTATCAGGTGAAGCAAAAGATTCTAAACTTTCTATTCTCATTTGATTTCTATCTTCCCCATGGATATAATTCATAATAAGCATCTCCTAACATTTAATGTTTAATAATACTTATAATACCATATCCCCGAAGTTTTCGCACAGTCTGTCGGGGGTTTTAAAATTCAGTGACAAGCTTATGCAAAAGCATGAGCTTGTCACTGTTGTTGTTAATAGAGATTTTTATTTATAACATATTTAATGTAGGATATAATTAAAATATACAGTAATTATATTGATAGGAGAAAGTTATGAGTAAAGGTTTATTAGATCCTAAAGTAGATTTTGTATTTGTG
>OGGV01000789.1_pt1 | contig 18217 bp, 8 predicted proteins | sample 1571301 | NCBI WGS metagenome assembly OGGV01 (sample SAMEA2582072, study PRJEB24529) | metagenome | biome: Human gut stool | place: China | collected 2011
ATACAAAGCAATCCAACCCGCTTTGTGCCCCATCACTTCAATCACCATCACCCTTTTGTGAGAACTTGCGGTGGAATGTAAACGGTCGATGGCATCGGTAGCAATACTTACTGCTGAGTCGAAACCAAAAGAAATATCTGTGCCCCAAATATCATTATCAATGGTTTTAGGAACAGATACGATATTCACTCCCATCGCAGCAAACTTCGCCGCAGTCTTCTGTGTTCCATTTCCGCCGATACAAACGACACAGTCGAGTTCCATTTCCCGGATATTCTGAAGGATTAAAGACGGTTTGTCAACATCAGAGACAACGCCTCCTTTTTTGAAAGGCTTCTCACGAGAGGTTCCTAACATCGTTCCACCCAGATTGAGCAAACCGGAGAGCGACTTGTCTGTAATAGATTCGACATCTTTAGTCAGCAAGCCCTGAAAACCGCTGTGAATACCTACTACTTCCATCCCGTAATAATTGATGGCAGTTTTGCACACGCCACGAATCGTGGCATTAATACCGGGACAGTCCCCACCGGATGTTAAGATTCCAATTCTCATTGTCGCATTTTTTAGTCTAAAACTCGGGATTTATATGGAAGTCGTCAATTTTTAACGATTATTTCCGTCGTAAAGATAGAAAAAAAAGATAAATAAGTTACTTTTGCACGACTAAACATTATTATGTTAAAGCAGAAATGAATATTACAAAAATTATTAGTAAGACTTTCGATTCCCGTTTAAAACAGATAGACCTATATGCTAGTCAGGCTAGTGAGATACAGCATCGTGTGTTAAGCCGCTTAACACGCCAGGCCGCTCAAACAGAATGGGGAAGAAAGTACGATTATTCCTCTATCCGTAACTATGAAGATTTCCGTAAACGTGTTCCTATCCAGACATACGAAGAAATTAAGCCTTATGTAGAACGTTTGCGAGCTGGGGAACAGAATCTGCTTTGGCCATCGGAGATACGCTGGTTTGCAAAATCTTCCGGAACGACTAATGATAAAAGTAAATTCCTTCCTGTCAGCAAGGAAGCGCTGGAAGATATTCATTACAGAGGAGGAAAAGACGCAGCAGCTCTTTATTTCCGCATCAATCCGGATAGCCATTTTTTCTCCGGCAAGGGACTGATTCTAGGAGGGAGCCATAGCCCGAACCTCAATTCCAATCATAGTTTAGTAGGAGATTTATCCGCTATTCTGATTCAAAACGTAAATCCGCTTATCAATTTCATTCGCGTACCAAGCAAGAAAATTGCATTGATGAGCGAATGGGAAACCAAGATAGAAGCAATCGCCAACAGCACTATTCCGGTAAATGTGACAAGTCTGTCCGGTGTACCGTCGTGGATGTTGGTACTTATCAAACGTGTTCTTGAAAAGACAGGAAAGCAGGCACTAGAAGAAGTATGGCCCAATCTGGAAGTCTTCTTCCACGGTGGAGTGGCTTTCACACCGTATCGTGAGCAATATAAACAGGTGATTACAACACCTAAAATGCATTATGTAGAGACCTACAATGCTTCGGAAGGATATTTCGGAACCCAGAACGACCTTTCCGATCCTGCCATGTTATTAATGATCGACTATGGAATTTTCTACGAATTTGTTCCATTGGAGGAAGTGGGAAAAGAAAATCCACGGGCTTATTGTCTTGAAGAAGTCGAGCTCAACAAGAACTATGCAATGGTTATTTCTACTTCCTGTGGTTTGTGGAGATACATGATTGGTGATACAGTGAAGTTTACCAGCAAGAATCCCTATAAGTTTGTCATCACGGGAAGAACGAAGCATTTCATCAACGCATTTGGTGAAGAGCTGATTGTCGATAATGCTGAAAAAGGATTGGCAAAGGCTTGCGCCGAGACCGGAGCACAAATTTGCGAATATTCTGCAGCACCGGTGTTTATGGATGAGAACGCAAAATGCAGGCACCAGTGGCTAATAGAATTTGCCAAAATGCCGGATTCCGTAGAAAAGTTCGCTTCGATACTTGACGCTACGCTGAAAGAGGTTAACTCTGACTATGAAGCCAAACGATGGAAAGATATCGCTTTGCAACCATTGGAAGTGATCGTAGCCCGTCAGGGATTGTTCCATGACTGGCTGGCACAGAAAGGAAAACTGGGAGGACAACACAAAGTACCCAGATTAAGCAATACACGCGAATATATAGAAGCAATGCTGGTGCTGAATAATAGCGCTCATCCGGAAGAATAACCAAAAACCAAAACATAACCACTACAAGTTTTTTTCCATTACAGAGGTTACTTGTATAAGGAGAGAGCGTCAAAACAACTCTCCGATTTCTTTCAGGCACGGATTACACGAATTACATGGATAAGTTTATTCTCTTTCCTTGTTTATTCGTGTAATCCGTGCCTTAGTTATGTCGATTAGCAAGCTAAGTTTTGTTTTAAAAAACTTGCGTCAGAGCGTTCATCTTCCCAATATATAAGATTACCGGGCGTTAACTATGATTCCTCCTCCTAGTAGTAATCCGTCTCCATAGAATGCAGCAGCCTGTCCGGGAGCAATGGCTGTTAATGGTTCATGGAGCTGCACGTGCAGTAAATGATCCGATGTGACGGTAATCGTACCATGGTTTTCCTGCTTGCGATAGCGTATCTTCACAATTATGTCAGAGCGTCCTAAAGTACGCTCCTGATTTACAAGATTCCAATCTTTCAACCACATTTCTGTTTTTTCCAACGATGAAAGAGAAGCCAACATTACTTCATTATTTTCAGGATCAATCTCTTTCACAAATACAGGACGATTCAGATGAATGCCCAAACCGCGTCTCTGCCCAATAGTATAAAAGGGATAGCCCTCATGCCAGGCAATAAAATTCCCCTTTTCATCGACAAATCTTCCTCTTCTGATTCTGTCAGACCAAGTCTGTTTATCGCTGCCCGATGTCTGACTATTGTTGATTGATGCCTCACTATTACTGACCAACATCTGACCATTTCTGACCAACCAGTCTTTTAAAAAGGTCCGATAATCCATCGGGCAAAAACAGACACCAATACTATCCTTTTTGGTTGCCACCTTTCGAAAACCATGTTCAGCAGCCCAGGCACGGGCTTCAGCTTTCGTAATATCGCCCATCGGCAACAGCATCCTATTAAGAATATCCTGTTTCAATCCCCATAAGAAGAAGGTTTGATCCTTATCCGAATCGGCGGCATACGTTATATAAAAGGTTTCATTTAGTTGTATATTCTGTGCATAGTGTCCGGTAGCAATATAAAAAACTCCCATTTCATCGGCAATCTTAGCAAGCAAAGGCCATTTCAAGTAATTATTGCACAAGGTACAGGGGACCGGAGTACGTCCTGCCAGGTATTCCTGCACAAAATATTCAATAATCTGCCGGGCAAATATCTCACGGGCATCGTATGTTATATGCCGTATTCCTAAACGTTCTGCCAAATTACGGGCATCTTCCAAGTATTCTGTCGAACCATTCAATTCATAAAAACGGAAGGTTACCCCGATTACTTCATAACCGGCTTCCAGCAATCGCATAGCAGCAACAGAGCTATCTGTACCGCCACTCATTCCAAGCAATACGCGTTTGTTTTCCTCTATCATGCTGCAAAATTAAGTATTTTCCCGTATCTTTGTCAGTTAAAGCCTAAAAGAGAATGAAAGAGAGACCAACTAACGGACAAGTTATAATCGTTTTCACAGAGCATCCGATACTCGGCATATTACTGATTCCGTATATTGCGGAAAGGCTGAACGATGGCACCTTGCAATTAGTGGAGCAAGCGTTTCACGCCTCTCCGGAAGCTATGAGTATAATGAGCGAAGCGGAAAGACAAGCTATCGATATCGCTTCATACTATACAGAAAAGTATCTGATGGGCCTCTACTCCCGTGAAAAAACAGTATCACGCTTTCTACATAAGCTATCCGAAGATCCAGAACGAATTAAAAATAATATTCGCCCGTTCATCGAAAAGAAGCTGTTGGAGATGCTGGCGTTGATACGGGAAAATGGACTGCCTTTTTATCAGAAACAAGCCGGTAGCAAAATCTTATACGCCCATCATATTTATCATATCAACCCTCACGACGTAGAAATTCGCGTAACGTTTCATGTTGACAGTAAAACGTTCCGTTATCAGTTGCAGTGTTATTATGAAGGGCAACCGTTCTCTTTGAGTGAGTTAAAACCGGTAGTTGTACTGACCTCCTCGCCGGCCACTCTATTATTGGGAATGGAGTTATATTTCTTTCCGCACATTGAAAGCGCACGTATCTTACCTTTCACAAAGAAAAGATCGATTAGCGTAGACGCTTTGCAGATTGAAAAATACATAGACAACATCGTTATTCCAATTGCACGTTATCACGATATCGAGACTCACGGTTTGAATATTACTGAAGAAGAATGTGCCTGTGAAGCTGTTCTCTCATTCGAAGATGCCACATACAACGGACAAGCATTGCAACTTGTCTTCCGCTATGGAGACCAGACATTTGCACCAGATAGTGCTAATGAAATGAAGAAAATCATTTATCGGAAAACATCCGGTGAAATCGGCTTTTTCCCGCGTAATATTACAGTGGAAGAACAAGCAGTCCAACTCTTAACGAATGCCGGTCTGCAACAACTCAATGCCACACACTTCCAACTATCCGCCAAAGCTCCGGAAAAGACAATTGTCGAATGGATCAACAATCATCGGGAGATGTTGCAGCAATCCTTTCACCTTACCAGTAATGTAGGGAATGCATTATATTGTCTGGATGAGATACGCATCGAGCAAAGCTGCGACGATGAGGTTGACTGGTTTGAACTGCACATCACTGTTGTTATCGGTAATCTGCGCATTCCTTTTTCACGTTTCCGCAAACATATCCTCGAAGAAAAGCGGGAATATCTGCTACCTGACGGGCGTATGATTCTCCTGCCTGAAGAGTGGTTCAGCAAATATGCGAACTTACTGGAGATGGGAGTACAAACAGAAAAAGGTATTCGGTTGAAACATGCATTTATAGGTGCCGTACAGACAGCTTTGGGTGAGGATGGAGTGAAAAAATTCCCCGCGAAGCAGCAAATACATAACGTTGCCGTACCAAGAACGCTTAAAGCAACGTTACGCCCCTATCAGCAGAAAGGATTCTCGTGGATGGTACACCTCCATAAACAAGGATTTGGCGGATGCCTGGCAGATGACATGGGACTCGGGAAGACGCTTCAGACTCTTACCCTGCTACAGTACATATATAAGCCATCCGCTCCCAAACAACCCGCTACCCTAATTGTAGTCCCCACATCGCTACTTCACAACTGGCGACGGGAAGCCAAGCGCTTTACAGGGCTCTCAATGATGGAATACAACAACACCGTGGCTATAGACAAGAAACGTCCAGAAAAATTCTTCGGTCATTTTCACTTGATCTTTACTACGTATGGCATGATGAGAAACAACATTGATATACTCTCTTCCTACCGTTTCGAATACGTCGTGCTCGATGAAAGCCAGAATATCAAGAATAGCGAATCGCTCACCTTCCGGTCGGCAATTCAACTACAAAGCAAACACCGACTCGCACTGACAGGTACTCCTATCGAAAACTCATTAAAGGACCTGTGGGCTCAATTTCATTTTATACAACCGGACTTACTGGGCACGGAAAATGCTTTCCAAAAGCAGTTCATAATGCCGATTCGCCAGGGAAACGAACGAGTACGAATGCAGTTGCAACAACTGACTGCCCCATTCATCCTCCGCAGAAGCAAGAAAGAGGTAGCTCCGGAACTTCCTGAACTTACGGAAGAAACAATCTACTGCGACATGACTGAAGAGCAGAACACGTGTTACGAGCAGGAGAAAAACAGCCTGCGAAACATACTTCTCCAGCACTCTCAAAGTACGAACAGGCTCCATTCGTTTAGTGTACTAAATGGCATTTTGCGTTTACGACAACTCTCTTGTCATCCGCAACTCATTCTTCCTGATTATACCGGAACATCCGGAAAAACCGCACAGATAATCGAAACATTCGATACATTACAAAGCGAAGGACACAAAGTCCTAATTTTCTCTTCATTCGTCAAACATCTGGAGGTCTTGGCTGAAGCTTTCCGAGAACGAGGCTGGAAATATGCCCTATTAACAGGAGCAACCAACAACCGACCTTCCGAAATCGCCCATTTCACCGAACAAAAAGATGTTCAGGCATTCCTTATTTCACTAAAAGCAGGGGGTGTGGGACTCAATCTTACACAAGCCGACTATGTATTTATCATAGATCCCTGGTGGAATCCTGCCGCCGAATCGCAAGCCATCGCCCGTGCCCATCGTATCGGCCAGAACAAGCAGGTGATTGCCTATCGCTTCATTACACAAAACAGTATCGAGGAAAAGATTCTGCATCTGCAAGATGAGAAACGAAAACTGGCAGAAACATTTGTTGCCGACAGTGAGTCATTGCCTATATTAAGCAATGAGCAATGGGTAGACCTGCTCTAATAATACATAAAGCCTCAATCTATCACAGAGGTGTGTAAAATGTATTATTTCATCGTATTCCTGAATTTTTTTATCCATATACTCTTATTTTATCCGGTTATCTTTGCCACTGTGAAAATTATAAATAACCCGAAATAATAAATGTATGAAAAACAGGAGCATTACCTACCTATTACTATTTGGTATTTGCAGCATGTTGGCAATCATGCAATCATGCCAAAAAACAGACGACCTGGAAGCAGACATCAATTCTCTGAAAGACCGTGTCGCTGCTTTGGAAAAAGCAACGGAAGGACTGAATACTTCATTTGCCAGTCTGCAAGCCCTTATGCAAAAAAACAAAATCATTATCGGAATTACTCCGACTAAAGATGGCTTAGGATATTTGCTGGAACTTAGTGACGGAACAAGCATTAAAGTCATGGAGAGTGAAGCTGTACAAGCGTCTGTCCCTGAATTTTCCGTAGACGAAGAAGGCTACTGGATATATAAAACAAGTAATGATACAGATTTCAAATATCTGCCAGGAGCCGATGGAGAGAAAATATCAGCCTGGCCCCGTGATGGAGAAGGCAATGTGGTGGCAACTCCATTAATCAGCGTATCTTCCAGTGGATATTGGCAAGTGAGCTACGATAATGGACAAACATATACAAGCTTAGGAACTAAGGCCGAAGGTGGAAGTCAGGGAGGAACCAGCATATTCAGCAAGGTAGAATATAATGAAGCAAACCATACTTTCTCATTCACCCTGGCTGATGGTGAAAAAACATATACTTTCCCAGTAGACGACAGCTTCGGACTGATCATTTATGGTCTCAATGACGCTGAAAGTGAACAAGCTGTGCAAGTTTTTGCCCCCAATGAAAGCCATAAAGAGTATAAAGTAGAACAGAATGACGTGCAACAAGCTGCAATACAAGCTCCTAAAGGATGGGATGTTCTTTTATCCGAGAACTTATTAACTATCACACCACAAGCAACTGTTGTAAAAGACGTAGAAGAAACAATTAAGATTGTACTTACTTCATCAAAGAATTATATCCGTATTGTTTCTATTGAAGTGAAACAACTTTCCAATGAAACCGGAGCAAAAGCCTGGCAACAATTTGTAAACGCAGATCAACAAAATGTATTATTGGACTTTTCATACGCCGGATATAAACATGGTGAAATAGCTCCTCCTGAAATAGAAACATTAATAGCACAAGGATATAAAGTATACGATGTTACAGATCCCCAATATGGGGCTATCCCCAACGACGGCAAATCTGACAGAGCAGCTTTCATGAAGGTACTGGAAAAAATAGCAAGAGAAACAAAGCAAGAAGATCTCAATAATATGACAGATCGATATATTAAGGAAAACGCTAAAGCTATTATCTACTTCCCAGAAGGGAATTATATTCTACAAGATGAGGATTCTAAGGATCGCAGGATTCGTATATCGATGAGTGATATTGTTTTAAAAGGAGCCGGAAGAAACAAAACAACACTCGAAATGACTGCTGCAAATAATTCTCCCAAACCTACTGAGGAAATGTGGAATGCTCCTGTTATGATGGAGTTCAAACATAATACAGGATTAGGAGAATCAATTGGTGCTATCACTGAAGACGCTCCCATAGGCAGCAAAACCATAACGGCCAGTTTAACAGGAGTAAGTGCGGGCAGTTGGGTATGTCTCGTACTGGGAACCCCCAAGTTGGGAAACACGGATAATGATGTTATTAATTCCGAACTATCGCCTTATCAATGGCAAGATATTAAGGTACAACAAGGCATTACTCCCAATATCAAAACAAATGGTATTCAAATATTCGAATACCATCAGATTGAAAAGATTAGTGGTAACAGTATTACCTTTAAAGAACCCATCATGCATGCTATTAATAAAGATTGGGGATGGAATGTACATAAATTCGCCAATTATGCCAATGTTGGCGTAGAAGACCTTACATTTAAAGGACATGCCAAAGAGAAGTTTATTCATCACGGCTCTGACATAGATGACGGTGGTTTTAAGCTTATCGATTTTGTACGTCTGACCAATTCATGGATGCGCCGGGTTAATTTTGAAAGTGTTAGTGAAGCCATGTCAATCACAAGTTCTGCCAATTGTTCTGCTTATGACATCACTATTGGTGGTAATCGTGGACATGCTTCTATCCGCTCGCAAGCTTCTTCCCGTATCTTTATTGGAAAAGTAACTGAAAGCAGCAATGGCTACACACTTAGAAAAGGAGAAGGTCAAAGCACATTGATGGAATATAAAACAAACGTTGGTCAATATCACGCTTGCGGTGTTTCAAAGCAAAGCATGGGTGCTGTAATATGGAATGTGAAATGGGGAGATGATTCTTGCTTTGAATCACATGCCACACAGCCACGTGCAACATTAATTGACTGCTGTACTGGCGGTTTCATGCATTGGAGACAAGGAGGAGACTCTGCTCAAATGCCAAATCACATGGAGAATCTGACAATATGGAATTTCTATGCAACAAATGTACAAACAGATCAGGACATCGATACAGAAGGTAAATTTACCTGGTGGGATAGTAACGGCTTTTGGTGGAAATTTATGCCTCCTATCATTGTCGGTTTCCACGGAAGTCCTTTAGATTTTGATGCTACTCAAATGAAGCGACTCGAAAGTAACGGAACTGCTGTGGAACCATATTCACTCTATGAGGCTCAATTACGTAAACGTTTGGGATATGTTCCTTCCTGGCTATCCTCTTTAAAATAATAACTTTAAAACAATATAATCATGAAAAAAGTATGGAGTATGTTCATGTTATTGGCTGTATGCCTGGTAGCATGTACCAACATTGACGATTTGGAAGATGATGTAGACGCACTGAAAAAGCGCGTTACCGCACTCGAGACACAAGTACGTGATATAAATAGTAACACAGAAGCTCTTCGCGAACTTTATAATGAAGGAACATTTATTACTAATATAGAGGAAAAGTCTGATTCCTACACACTCACTTTGAGCAATGGAAAAACAGTAAATCTATATATGAAAAACGATAATAACCTGTTATGCCCTATTATCGGTATCGATTCAGAAGGCTACTGGACTGTTCTTTACAACAAAAATGAAACTCCGGAGCGTCTGACTGTAAACGGACAACCTGTGAAAGCTAATGGAGAGAGTGGCAAGACTCCTACATTTAATGTAGATAGTGAAGGCTACTGGCAGGTTAGCTATGATGAAGGAAAAAACTATGAATATATATACAAAGAAGGAACTACTGACAAAGTCAGCGCAACTGGTGACGGTTCCGCTCCGGCAGAAGACAAAAACTTCAAGAGTGTAACAGTAGAAAACAACGAACTGGTCTTAGTACTTGCGGGTGAGGATGCTCCAACCATACGTATCCCTATCATCAGCGACTTTGAATGTAGTTTTGCGGCTGAAGATTTAGAACAAATACAAGAGTTTTCTGCAGGTGAAACGAAAGAATTTACCATGACCATGAGAGGAGTAAAAAATACAATGATTACTGCTCCAGAAGGATGGAGTGCTAAATTCTCTAAGGAAGCTGGAAAAGAAAATGTATTGATTGTTACTGCCCCTGCATCAAGCGCAAAGATGATGACTCGTGCAACAGCTGATAACAGTACTGATATTGCGATATTGGCAACAAGTGGAAAGTATGCTATGATTGCAAAGATTCAGGTTAGTATTAAGAATCGTACGGATTATAAAGCCGATTTTGATCATGGTAAAGACATTACTATCGGCGGCATCACCATCAACAACCAAATTTATTCAGATGCTGACATACAAATATTGGATGCAACAGATGCCGATGTGGCACTTGACACTTACTTTAGTGCTACAATGAGTAAACCTGTTATACTGTTCCTCACAGGTACAGCACACAATTTTACCACAACCGGAGTAAAATCAATCAGCAATGATGTTATTATCATCGGTCGATATGATGACGAGCAAGTAACACTTCGTCCTATTAATTGCTGGAAATCATGCAAAGGAAAGCTACTTTTTAAGAATATAAAAATAGATTTAAGTGATCTCAATGGAGGTAGCAATGCTGGTTATTTTATAAATAATGCAGGCGTTATCAGCAAGGGAGACTTTACTGACATCTGCATTGACAACTGTCTGATTGCGAATGTCTTGAAACCAATTTATTACGATGCAGCACAAAAGACTTACTTTGGTATAGACAACATCTCTGTTCAAGACACTCGTATTGAAGTTAATGCTATCAAAATTGCCTTGATAAATATATATAAAGGCTTCAATTTAGGAGATTATAAAACTTTCAACTTCAAGAACAATATAGTGTATAGCCAGACACCTCAAGAAGGCGTGCAAATATTAAACTGGGCTACTGGTAATATACCTTTATCAGATGGTGTACTTTCTGCCGAAATTATAAATAATACTTTTGTCAACATGATAGGTAGCAATATATTCTTCAGATATCAAAAAGGAACATCATTGACTATAAGCAAGAATATCTTTGACGTAAGTCCGGAAGCAGAATTCGGTTCCTACTATTATTCTTTCTTAGAAAGTTGCACACCTCAAATAGATGTAACCGACAATATCGTATATGGCTTAACCAAAAATTGGAATTATTATCATACAAGTTCTTTAGTTAAAGAACCAACAAGCGGTAATAACATAACCAAGCACGCAACAGCTCCTATTACTCAATATGATTATGTAAATGGTATATTTACATTAGCTAGCGATGTAGCTGGTTATGGAGCAACAATTGAATAAAACTCTTTTACCAGTTTAATAATAAAAGCCGCATAACTTTCGTTATGCGGCTTTTATTTATCTAAATGTCATATCATCAATCAAGAAATCAGAAACAGGAGAAGCTACTACATCCGAAAAATACGAGTCTGGTTCAAAAAGAAAGTCCCTGCATCTGATGCATGACAGCACGACGACTCAGATCTGAAGCTCCTTTATTAATATTCAATACTTTACAAAAACATCTGCCAAGTTGAACAAACGATGGCTGGCTTAGCTAAAGCCACATCTTTTCCCCCACCACCTTGCGGAAAAACTTTTTTAATCTATCTTTGCACCCAAAACAACGCTACATGAAATACAAACTTATCGTGCTCGACCTTGACGGCACACTCACCAATTCTAAAAAAGAAATCACTCCCCGCAACAGGGAAACTCTAATACGTATACAAGAGCAAGGAATACGACTCGTATTAGCTTCCGGACGACCTACTTATGGTATTGTACCATTAGCCAACGAATTACGGATGAATGAATTCGGAGGTTTCATCCTCTCCTATAACGGAGGTGAAATTATCAATTGGGAAACAAAAGAGATGGTATATGAAAATGTGTTACCTAATGAAGTTGTTCCGATGCTCTATGAATGTGCCCGTACCCACCAACTAAGTATATTAACCTATGACGGAGCAGATATAATAACAGAAAACTCTCAAGACCCATACGTACAGAAAGAGGCCTTTCTCAATAAAATGGCAGTACGGGAAACAAACGACTTCCTCACAGAGATCACGCTTCCTGTAGCCAAATGCCTCATCGTGGGAGACGCAGATAAACTCATTCCGCTTGAAGCAGAACTTAGTCTCCGGCTACAAGGACATATTAACGTTTTCCGTTCAGAACCCTATTTCCTCGAATTAGTTCCGCAAGGAATTGACAAAGCTCTTTCTCTTGCTGTCTTATTGAAAGAAATAGGAGTAGCACGAGAAGAAGTCATAGCAATGGGAGATGGCTATAATGACTTATCCATGATTAAGTTTGCAGGACTGGGAATTGCTATGGGAAATGCACAAGAACCTGTAAAAAAAGCAGCAAATTACATCACTCTAAGCAACGAAGAAGACGGTGTAGCAGAAGCTATTGATAAGTTTTGCAGTCAACAATAACCAAACATTTACTTTCATGCCGACAAAATTTTAGTTTCTCGGTGAGAAACCTTTGGTTTCCCGTAATGAAACCATTGGTTCCCCGGTGTGAAACTTTTAGTTTCATACCGGGAAACTAATAATATTACCAGTAAAACAGCTCAAGAGCTAAAATCAACTCATCAAAGATAGAGCGCATATTCAGATTTTATACTAACTTTGCAGTTCCAATAAAACAAATATAAAATGTTATGGAACATCAACTTACCATTTACAACACCTTAGATAGAAAGAAAAAGTTGTTCGTACCGCTTCATGCACCTCATGTAGGCATGTATGTGTGCGGACCGACTGTTTACGGAGATGCCCATTTAGGACACGCCCGCCCGTCTATAACCTTCGATGTGTTATTCCGCTATCTCACCCACCTAGGATATAAAGTACGCTACGTACGAAATATTACCGATGTAGGTCATCTGGAACATGATGCCGATGACGGAGAAGACAAGATTGCCAAGAAAGCACGTCTGGAAGAGTTGGAACCAATGGAGGTTGTTCAATATTTCCTGAACCGCTATCATAAAGCAATGGAAGCACTGAATGTACTTTCTCCGAGCATCGAACCACATGCTTCAGGACATATCATTGAACAAATCCAACTGGTACAGAAGATTTTGGATGCCGGATACGCCTATGAAAGCGAAGGCTCCGTTTATTTCGATGTAGCCAAATACAACAAAGATCACCATTACGGAAAACTTTCCGGACGTAATTTGGACGACGTATTGAATACCACCCGTGACCTCGACGGACAAAGCGAAAAACGCAATCCCGCCGACTTCGCCCTTTGGAAAAAGGCACAACCTGAACATATCATGCGCTGGCCGTCTCCATGGAGCGACGGTTTCCCCGGATGGCACGCCGAATGTACCGCTATGGGACGCAAATACCTAGGCGAACACTTCGATATTCACGGAGGAGGAATGGACTTGATTTTCCCTCACCACGAATGTGAAATCGCACAATCGGTAGCCTCACAAGGTGATGACATGGTTCACTACTGGATGCACAACAACATGATTACCATCAACGGAACCAAGATGGGTAAATCACTCGGCAACTTCATCACGCTGGACGAATTCTTCACCGGTACTCATAAGCTGCTAGCGCAAGCCTACACACCAATGACAATCCGTTTCTTCATCCTGCAAGCTCATTACCGCAGCACGGTAGACTTTAGCAATGAAGCACTGCAAGCATCCGAGAAAGGGCTGCAACGTCTGATGGAAGCCATTGACGCATTGGATAAGATTACTCCCGCACCGGCAACTTCAGAGGGAATCAACGTGAAAGAACTGCGCGCTAAATGCTATGAAGCAATGAATGACGACTTGAATACACCGATTGTCATCGCACAGCTTTTCGAAGGTGCCCGCATTATAAACAATATCATTGCCGGCAATGCCACCATCTCCGCCGAAGACCTGAAAGACCTGAAAGAAACATTCCATCTATTCTGTTTCGACATCATGGGATTGAAAGAAGAAAAAGGCTCTTCAGATGGTCGTGAAGCAGCTTACGGCAAGGTAGTAGATATGCTACTGGAACAACGTATGAAAGCAAAAGCCAACAAAGACTGGGCTACTTCCGACGAGATCCGCAACACACTGACAGCACTCGGATTTGAAATCAAAGATACCAAAGACGGTTTCGAATGGAGACTGAATAAGTAACAAAAAAAGAAAGTGCTCAACGCACCTTGTAAATACAAAGAAGACCGGCTCACCACGAACCGGTCTTCTTTTTTTCATAGAAACATGATAACTAATACCCTCTCTTTAAATTCTTATTTTCTCTTATCTTATTCACTAATTATTTATTTTCCATGAGCATTTCAACCGGCCGTCCATGCTGACAAGTTACCGTCAGTACGGTCTGGGTTCCCTGCTGTTCCAACCGGACATTTTCCATCGGGCTTGTCAATCTCCAATGTCCTTTAAGCCGTATCTCCTTAGCAATAGGACGGCTGGGTTCTTTCGTTGTATACGTCTTCTCTTCTATATTCAGATTCGGATCACAAACACTTAAACGGATACCCTTATCAGATTCCTTTGCATACATCACCATTGTTTCCGTAGGAATAGCGACAAACACTTTATCAGCGACAGGCTGATAAGCTTCAAAAGCAGCATACGCCGTGATACCTGTCTTTTTATCATAAACAACGTGAGCTGTCTGATCGCGTTGCAGCACCTCGTATGCAGGAGTTTTACGCAATTCGTCGAGATCGGAAGCTGAAGGCTGTATCAATATCATATATTCATAAGTCCCCTCTTTCGGCGCCTTGCCATGCTCTATCCAGGCAGAAGAGAATTTTCCCTTAGTTACTTCACGCGTCTTTTCGTGCCGTGATTCCTGTTCTGCCACCTGTGAGCGAACGGTTCCATCCACTACATGATAATAATTGTCATAACCATCATGAAGCCAATAGTTATCCTCTCCTACTTTGGGCTCCTTACCATTATATTTTGTCTGGAAAAGAGTCGTTTCCGTAGGATAATCCGCATTGGAGTTCGAAATACCTGTTCCCAGGCAAACCATCCGGTTATCAAAACAGAAAACGGATTTACGAGCTACAAAGTCCGGTGTGAAGTTCTCATAATCCCGTTCTGCCAATTTCATAGCGAACATTCCATTTTTACCATCTAAAGAACTGCTTCCGGAGAAATTCTCTTTGGAGCGTGCCATAGTCGTTCCTTTCAATGGGCTATCAAGCAAGTCGAAAGGCAAATGAATGGTAGTTGTACCCGGCAAACGGTTCCAGTCCCATCCCTCCTGCACAAAGCCGCTTCCGGCACGTGACACGGGATTTCCTTTCCCCATAATCTGCACGGAGCCATAACTCTGATAACGTCCGTAACGGTTATCTTTCGTATAAATTTCAGAGCCCCATACGTCAGTGGTATACCCTTTCAATGTCACCATCCAGTCCGCACGACGGAAAATGCCTGCCGAACCATAGTTGTAAACGAAGAATCCCTGTGGAGCCTGTGCCGGTTGAATACCTTCCTTCTTGAAGAAACGCGCATTCGGAGTATCACTATTGCGTATCAGACGTAAATAGTCGGCAGCCAGACCGCGATCAAACGTATTTCCCTGACCGGACAAATCGCCGGATAAAGCGATATTGGCAAATGCTTCGATATCATCGCTTCCCATCTTCCCTCCAAAAGGATGACGACCACTGATTCCGATGCCCCATTCATAAAGATTGCAATAATTGCGCATAGCAATAAAGGCTGATTTCATGTGCTTGCGCGCATCTTCTGTCAGTTCAAAGCTTGTACCATTGGTAAATGCAATATATTCTCCTACAGTCGCAAGTACTCCAGTGGTATATCCCGGATAAAAACCGCCATGATGGAAAGTCGTACCATCTATTTTTATGCCCCCAATCGTTCCCGGAGTATAACGCAAAGAAGTAGATAACCAACGCGACAAACCACTCAAAGCCTGCGCCTGTTCTCTTACATCGGGAAACATCATAGCAGAGATAAATTTCGCCATCAATAGCGTGTGCCAAGAATCCAATAATTCATCACGCGTTGGAGAACACGGCTGACGAGTTTCCTGCAAAGCCGCCCAAAAACGCAATGTGGATAGATAAGCATCCCGATGAGGATGTTTGTAGATAGCATCACGCATCAGCCAGGCAGTTGTATATATCTTACGTACCTGATATCCATAATGGTGATTAGTCCCCATACCGCTACCGTATGCAAATCCCTGGTCAATAGCATAATCGAATACGGTAAAATAATTCTTCTTTGACGTTTCATTCTGATTATAATAAGCATCATAAGCAAAACCAGAAAGCATTGTTTCAATATCATTCCACGACATCTCCCCTTTCTTCTTGTCCTGTTCATCAGGGGCAACAATAGGAGTCCCTATAAATCCCGTTCCGACGATAGACGGACTAATTGCAGCCTTCTCAAATGTCTTATAGGCAGCATTAATCGCTCCTTGGGGTGCTTTCTTTATTTCCAGAAAATCTGTCAAACGTTGTTCAATAGTCTTCAATTCTTTCTTTTGCTTACTTGTCAATTTAGAAGGCAGAGGGATATCATACAACTGTTGTTCCCATTTCCACACGAGGCACCAATGCCACAAGTCACGATTAGACAGCCCATTATTAGTAGGCAACTGCTGATCGGGGGTGGTACGAAGATTCATTTTCTTTTCCGGGAAAATCAGACGGTCAAGAAAGATACGCCCCTTCCGTTGCGGGGCAACCAGTCGATAGGCTACAATCTTCTTATCTTTCTTGTCTCCCTGCATATACTCAAAAGAGATCCAGCAAGCCCGCCAACCTGCTGCCTGCAAACGATAAGAGAACCAATAAGAGACTTCTCCCTCCTTATTCAGAAACTCAAAACGAATAGAATCCTGCTGCGGTTTCTCATTATAAATCCACAAGGTAATGCCGAACTGCTTCTCGTTTCTCGTATTCAACGATAAAGGAGCAATTTGAACATCCAGCGTAGAACCGGGCTGAAAGTCCCATTCCAGACTACTTTCACCCTCTTTGTAAAAAAGAGAAGAGATTTTCACTTCTCCCTTTCCGGAAACTGTAAATGCTTCGGGCACTTTCTCTTCAAATCCGATGAGTTGGGCGAAAGCTGAAGGAATAATTCCCAAAAGGAATAATATTATAAAACAACTGCTTTTCATTACTGAATTGTTATCTTTTTTAGGCACGGATTACACGGATGAACGCGGTTACTTTGCAACAATGACAACACTAAAGACCGTGAATCCGCGTGATCTGTGCCTAAATGATTATATAAGAATACATAAATCGTTAATAAGGAATCCGATCCGACAGAATCTTTTCCGTATACCAAGGATCATTAATCTCCTTTAGCATAGCTCCCATTTCACCGCAAAGTTGTGCCACAATCTCCTTATTTTCTTCCAAAGGCAAGTTATGCAGTTGATATGGATCTTTTACATCATCGAACAAAAGACTTTTTTTCAACTCCTTCGTATCACGGTCGATATATAAAGCCAATGTATATTGAGCCGTCTTGATACCTCTTGAAGAAGGGAAGTAAGTCTGCACCAATCCATTTTCATCTTTATCACCGTCTACATTCTGAATGTACAACGCACCGGTAGGACGAACAATTTCCGCCTTTTCATCGAAGAAAAGAGGAGCAAAATTACGTCCCTGCACTTCTGCCGGGATAGAATCACCCAGCCCGCACAGGCCAAGCACCGTAGGCATAATATCAGGAGCGGAAAGCAATAAATCATCCACCCTCGGCTGAATCTTACCGGGGAAACGAACCAGGAACGGAATATTCATAGATTCGGAATAAGGGGAATTCTTCGGATCATCGGTACGCTGGCTGCACATCGTTTCACCATGATCGGAAGCAAAGATGACTACTGTATTCTTATCTAATCCCATCTCTTTCAATGTTTCCAGAATCTGACCGAAAGCACGGTCCACACCGGTTACAGAGGCGAAATAATAGCGGGCGGATGCTGCCTTCTTCATCTTCAAATCTACATTCGGGCGAATCAACAGACTATCCAAAGGCTGGTCTTTATAAAGATTGAAATCCTGTTCCTCGCAGTCATTCAAAGAACGGTACGGGCTGTGAGGAGGATTCATACCTACCATAATAAAGAAAGGTTTCTTGGTATCGCGTACGTTACCGTCATTTTTCAGATAAGAAACAACCTTGCCTGCTTCATGCAGGGGCGACCATTCTTTCGGATCATGCCTCTTGCCGTCCGTATCCCAATAATGCGGGTTCT
>OGGV01000815.1_pt1 | contig 17761 bp, 10 predicted proteins | sample 1571301 | NCBI WGS metagenome assembly OGGV01 (sample SAMEA2582072, study PRJEB24529) | metagenome | biome: Human gut stool | place: China | collected 2011
TTGTTGTTTAAGGATGAAGTTCGTCGTGTAGGCCGTGAGTTGGGTATGCCGGAACATCTGATTACCCGTCATCCGTTCCCGGGACCGGGGTTGGCAGTACGTATTCTGGGAGATATTACGCCGGAGAAGGTACGTATCTTGCAGGATGCGGATGATATCTTTATTCAGGGATTGCGTGATTGGGGATTATATGATCAAGTATGGCAGGCAGGTGTTATCCTGTTGCCGGTACAGTCTGTCGGTGTAATGGGAGATGAGCGTACTTACGAAAGAGCAGTTGCCTTGCGTGCCGTGACATCTACGGATGCTATGACTGCCGATTGGGCGCATTTGCCTTACGAGTTCTTAGGTAAAATTTCGAATGACATTATTAATAAGGTAAAAGGTGTGAACCGTGTAACCTATGATATTAGTTCCAAACCGCCTGCAACAATCGAATGGGAATAAAATAAGTCCTTTTTAGATGATACTTGAGTAGCCTCAACTTGAATAAAGTTGGGGCTATTTTATTTTCATCTCGGCAAACAAACTGTTTCATACGGCAAAACCAATAGTTTCATGCATTGGAACCTTTGGTTTCGCCGTACAGAAACCATAGTTTCACCGGTGGGAAACTTTAGTTTCATCATGGAGAAACTTTAGTTTCAGACGCTTGAAACTTTTGTTCCCAAGGCTTGAAACTTCCAGTTTCATTACGGGAAACAAATAGTTTTAAACCTTTGAAACAAAATTGAATAGGGTGCGTCTCTGTCTTGTCAATGAGAGACACACCCTATTCCGTATAACTTATGTTGATAACTGTTTATTTCGCTTGTAACTTGGTGACAATCGTTGCCGTAACCGTCGGATCGTCAGAACTACCGGCATTACCAGTCAGGTTTTGAATATATACCACTCCTTTTTGTCCATCTTGCGTCTGGTATGCATATACTTTTCCATTCTCTATTTCAATACTTTCTGTTGTTGGTGACAAATTCTTTAGAGGAGTGTCATCAATTCTGCTGATTGCGTTGAACTGTTCTAAGGTCATATTCGTAACTCCGAATTTAGTATTGCGAGCACCGTTAAAGGTTAAGCTATGCTTGGCAGGAGAGATTAATACTGCTTTTCCATTCTTATTTTCCATACCTATATTAACTTCAGCAGCATATTGACCCGCTTCACGGCTCTTATAGATGCGGCCATATAACCATTCGGCATAGAATACTCCCCAATATTTGTCAACTGATTCCAATTTCTTATCACTATGTTCAGAAAAGATAACAGCAGGAGTGATTTCTACTACAAAGTTTTTCTGAAAGTCTTCTCCTTCAGCATCAGTTACACTAATTTTGATCGCTTTGTTTTCTGACAGGTTTGTTATAGTATATGAAAAATCATAATTACTTTTAGGTTCGTCAAATGTTTGTCTGGTACTCTCGATGACAGATATCGCCGCACCGGTTTCAGCATTGGCTGTGCTGATAACGAAGGAGGTAAGTCCTGCTGTAGAAGTGATGCTTCCTTTTACCGTATATTCTTTGATACCTTTCGGAGTAGTTACCAAGTTCGTTCCTCCTTCAAAATTGAATAGTACAGTAGGAACATAATCAATATTAGCTTCATTTTCACAAGAGGTAAGTGAAAACAGGAAGATAAATAACGTATAAAATAAATGTTTTGCTTTCATATTATTGTAAAATTATTGGTTTATAAATCTGATTACCACCTGGCGTTTTGTTCAATAATCTGTCTGTTGTCAACTTCTTGCTGCGGGATTGGGAAATGGTAACATTTGGAAAGAAAAATACGTTCTTCCAGCAGGCTTCTGGTATATGTAGGATTTTCTAGGCTGCCTGTTACAGTAACCTTGTATACTGGTTTAGAGAACCATTCTTCCGCTTTGGCCCATCGGCGGGCATCGAAGAAACGATTGTCTTCGAATGCAAATTCTACACGATATTCTTTGTAGATGCGCTGTCTGAGTTCGTCCTTATTCCAATTTTTGTTTTCATCTAATTCTCCTACACCGGCACGTTTGCGTATCAGGTTGACTGTTTTTACTGCATTTTTGCTGTCACCCAATTCATTAAGTGTCTCTGCATACCCAAGTAATATTTCCGCATAACGTATCATTTGGGGGTTACAGTCATAATTGGAGTTTCCCGAACTTTTGTGTCCGATTCTATCGTCGAGATATTTCAGGACGAGATAACCGGATGATTTGCTTTTATCATCTACGTCAGTCATATCCAACGCTTGTTGGGAACCATTAAGATCGAATGTGTTGCCATGATAAAAGATTGTCATTTTAAGGCGTGGATCCCGGTTTTCATAAGGATTCTTATCGTCATATCCTGAATTTTTATTAATGATAGGCTGGCCATTGGCATCGTATCCGGTGATTGGTTCAGTACCGTCTTTCATGTCGTAAGCATCTACCAGATTCTGAGTGGGAGTACATCCAACATAAGATTTTTCATTCCAGGGAGCTCCTTGGGGAAGATTACTATGCATGGTGGCATTGGCAGCGAGTAGATATGTATATATATTTTCTTTGGTTTTACGCTCGCAGAAATAATGTGCATAACTTAATTCCGGATTTTGCGTGTCATAATATAAATCATAGATATTCAATCCCATGACTGCTGATAATGCGTCTCTGGCATCTTCCCATTTCTTACGATCCATAGACGGGTTGTTTAGTTTGCTGGCAGCATAAAGTTTGGTACGGGCTATGTAGGCCAGTGCCGCTCCTTTGGTAGCACGCCCGTAATTGGGGGCGTCCCATTCTAATGGAAGTTGTGATGCAACATCTGCCAGTTCGGAAACGATATAGTCGACGGTTGCTTCTGCAGTTGAACGCGAACGGTCCAAGTCGGTAGGAGAGATGATTTCATCTCCCAGCAACACGACTCCTCCGTACCAACGGTATAATTCTGCATAATACAGCGCCCGTAAGAAACGCGCTTGTAATTTTGAGGAGGCTTTTTCTTCATCAGACAGTACCGATTTGTCTACTTTTTGTATAAATAGAGTTGCGTTACGGATACTATTGTAATAGAAGGTCCAGGGATGTCCTCCGTTCATTGCAATATCAGAGGCAGACATGGTTGACTTACCATGCGTATGTGCTGATGAATATTCAATAGGTGCATATGCGTTGTCTGTTGCACAGTCAAGGAAAGTTACTCCATCTCCGGAGAAACTGGAGAAGCTACCTTGTGTTAGACGCGTGCGGGCATATAGGTTATTTAAAATCTGCCTTGTCTTTGCTGCGTCTGCATAGATTAATTCTTCCGTATTTGTTCCTGTCTGGATTCGTTCCATATCACCGGTACATCCGTATAGGAGCAGTAGGGAAAAGGCTGTTAGAATAATATTTTTCTTCATATATCGAATTGTTATCAGAGGTTAGAATGTAACGTTTACTCCAAGATTATAGATTCTTTGCTGAGGGTAGAAGTTTCCGCGATTGGCAGGTTGTGCTTCCGGGTCGATCACTTTTAACTTATCCCAAGTAAGCAGGTTGAATCCGTTGACATACATCCTTAATGCGGATATCGGGGTGTGGGTAAACCACTTTTTAGGGAAGTTGTAGGATAACTCTACATTCTTCAGTCGCAGATAAGAAGCGTCATACAAATACATTGAAGATGATTTGAAGTTGTTCTGATTGGAGCCTGAAGAATTGCTCATACGATGATAAGTCGCAGTTTGCTGTGTTTCGGGAGTCCATCTGGCCAAATGTCTGTCGGCAAGAGCAGAACCAAGATTGAAGAACTCCCATGCAACTTCACCTGTCAGTGGAATTGTTACACGTGTTGCTCCCTGGAACATAACGGTCAGGTCGAAGTTTTTGTAAGACAGACCAACTTGGAATGAGCCGGTTATTTCGGGTACATCCGAGAAACCGAAAGGTGCTATGTCGTAATCATTGATAACACCGTCTCCGTTGATATCACGGAAACGGACGTCTCCAGGTTGTAAGGTGCCGTATTGCGTCGGGCCGGCTGCGATTTCGGCATATGTATTGTAGAATCCGTCGGCTATCAGTGAGAACTGTTGTCCGATAGAACCTCCGGTACGGTTCATATAAGGATATTTACGTATCTGTTCATTTTGTTCGATAATCTCATTGTGGTTGTAGGCAATGTTTGCTTTGATGCGATAGCCGAAGTCTTTGATCTTATGATCCCATCCTACTTCTACTTCTACACCTTGATTTTTTACTTCCATTAGATTTTGTGGAGAAAAACTTGTCACTCCGGAAATGATGTTGGTGCGTGAGGGAGTTTTCAAGATGTTGGTACGGTTTTCGCGGAAGTATTCGGCATTCAAGGTTAATTTACCTTCAAACCAGCGTGTGTCCATACCGATATTGAATTTGGTAGAACGTTCCCAACTTACAATCTGTGCTGCTTTTCCTTCCAAGAGTCCTCCACTGGCTGCAGTTGGAGATTCACCGAAATTGTAATTGGTGCCTGCGGCATAGGTCGCTTCCGAATAATAGGCAAAATTACTTCCGAATTTGTCATTACCGACTTGTCCTAATGAAGCTCTTATTTTCCAGTAAGGTAATAGTTTGCTGTCTTTTAGGAAAGATTCGTTAGTAACAATCCAGCCTACGGATGCGGAAGGGAATAATGCATATCGTTCGCCTTCAACAAATCTGTTGGAACCATTGTATCCTAAATTGATTTCTACTAAGTATTTACCTTCAAAATCATAGTTGGCACGGACTACCAGTCCTTGATATACCTGCGGTAGCCCTCCATATTCACCATCGCCCGGTGCTTGGTGAGAGTTATAGTTGTATAAAATAAGTCCCGAAACATTATGTTTTTCTGCAAATTGACGTGAATAATTCACGAATGCTTCCCAGTATACACGTTTTTTTGCTCCGGATGCAAAATTGATGAGAGAAGGGAATACTTTGGCAAGTAGGCGTTGGTATGTTCCATTCTCATTATATTTCCATACAGGTTCCACCACATTCAAGCCCATACCGTTGTCTTCGATATAACTATTGTAGGAGAATTTACCTCCGATACTCAATCCTTTAGTAATAGCATGTAAATCGTAGTTCAGTTTTACAGTTCCTTCCAAAGCACTGTCGTTGTCCTTTCTATATCCCTGATAGAGGAATGCGTGTAGTGGGTTGGCTCTCACAAGATTTGGAACGGCTGCAAAAGTTCCGTTTTCGTTGACTAGCGGGAATGCATTGGCAGGTGTACGGGTCATATTGTTAAATGCACGGCTGGCATCTCCTTCGGAGTTGGGACGGTTCTTGCTTCCGGTACGATAGCTGAAGTCAACGCCAATACTGAAGTCTTTAGTAACTTGTATATCTAGGTTGGTTCGTACGTTGAAACGATTATAGTAGTAGGCAGAGTTGTAGTCTGGTTGCTGGAGTAAATTATCCAGTTCCGGGTTAATGGCAATCAATTTGGCCAGATCCGGTTTCTTTTTTAATTTTTCGATATCAGTTTCGTAGGTTCCGTTCTGATGAAAATAGCCTAATGATACAAAATATTTAAGCCGTTCGTTACCTCCCGATACATTGACATTATACTTCTGTTGTGTACCTAGTTTAGTAAACATATCTATATAGTCGTTGTCCGGATGAGTAAACGGGCTGGACTGGTCGCGGTATAATTGCATATCATGTTCTGTATATTTCGGTGCTTGGCCTTCATTCACCAAACCTTCATTCATCAATGTTGCGTATTCTTCGGCATTTACCATTTTTGTGATACGGTTGATTTGTGTAATACCGAATTCACCGGAGAAAGAAACTTTAGCTTTACCGGAATTACCACGTTTTGTAGTCACAAGGATAACTCCGTTCGCTCCACGTACACCATAAACGGCAGTAGCAGATGCATCTTTCAATACGGAAATACTTTCTATTTCGTCCGGGTCGATTTGTGAAAAGTCACGTTCGATGCCATCTACCATAATCAACGGAGAAGCATCGTTCACCGTAGCACGGCCACGAATATAGAGTGCGGTAGCGTCTTCACCGGGACGTCCGCTGGTTTGACGTGTTACCAGTCCGGGAATACGTCCTGTCAGACTGTTTGTGACACTGGAAGTAGGACCTTGTTTCAGTTCTCGATTGCCCACAGCAGAAATAGATCCGGTAACTGATACCTTTTTCTGTTGCCCATAAGCTACAACCACTACTTCGTCCAAGGTTTGTGCGTCATCATGGAGTCTTACGGTAAGTGTCTTTCCATCTTTGGGAACGGTAACTTCCACAGTTTTCATTCCTATCATTGAAATAGCAATAATAGCCTTGTTACTGGTTACCTTTAATGTGAATTTGCCGTCAAGATTTGTAATTGTTCCATTACTGGGTTGTCCTTTTTCTACCACATTGGCACCAATTAATGGTTCGCCGGCGGCATCTGTAACAACACCTCTTACGGTTTCTTGTGCTTGCGCTCCTATGAACCATAAGCTCATTAGTAGCATTAATATATACCATTTTTTCATATTATACGATTTTTAGATTGTTATCTCCAACCGGGATTCTGTACTAAATTTGTATTTAACTGCATTTCTGAGTAGGGGATAGGAGAATAATACATCTTTGTATTAAATTTCCTTTGTCCGTCGACAACAAACTCATGTGTGGACACAACTCCATTATCTTGCCGCTCTATTCTGAATCCCATTAGTGGCTGGTTCAAATCTTTTTCGGCTGTTTTCCATCTTCTCAAGTCAAAATAGCGTTGATCTTCGAATGCCAGTTCAACCCGTCTTTCATTTCTTATTTTCTTTGTCATTTCCGTTTGAGAAGTTGTAGTGTATGGGACTGTTATTCCTGCACGTGTTCTTACTTTATTCAAAGCTTCGAGAGCTGTCCACCCCAAATCGGCTGCATCATTCGGTCCGTATGCTTCGTTCATGGCTTCGGCGTATAGCAAATAGATGTCTGCCAAGCGAATGACAGGGAAGTAGTGATAGGTACTCGTTATTGTTTGAGCTGACAGGTTTATATTCGTATCAAGGAATTTGCGTAAATAATAACCTGTAACGGTAGAACGAAGATTGACTTTGCCGATAGCATCCTGACTGTTGGGGTCGCTGATGTCGATTGCTCCTCTTGCTCCCAAAATACTTCCGTCACGAACGATCGTAACATCAAAACGAGGATCCATATTCTCGAATCGGGTATCTGATTGCATATCGTTGGCACTACCATCCTTCTTCTCGAAAGCGCATACCAGATTATGGGAAGGACAAGTACCTCCCGAACCCAACAGTGAAGGAGGGTAATTGTAAAGTTCCAGCATATAGTTTTTTGGATTTCCGGTATATACTATATATTCAGTATTTTGGTTTGGCTGTATGATAAACAGTTTTTCAAAGTTTGGGTATAAATACAATTTACTCGGAGCAAGGTCAATTACGGTTTTCAAAGCTTTAGCAGCAAGTTTCCACCTTTCTTGTACGTTTCCGTCAGTATAGCCGAGTATCGGATTTTGTACATTGTTGAATAATGGACTCGCTGCGTACGCCAGCGTTTTTGCCTTAATAGCCAACGGGCATGTACTGGCTGATAAAAAACCAAAACCACGATATTGATTGGTGATATAATTGTAGCGCGTAAATATTTCGCTGGCTTCATTGCATAAATTTACAATATAATCGACGCAATCGCTGAAATTATTGCGGGGTAATGTTATAATCTCTTTATCATCAAGAGTATATGTCTTTTTCACGAGCGGAACTCCTCCATACCTTTTGATTAACTCGAAGTAATAGAGTGCACGGACCGATTTACTCTCTGCTATGGCCAGTTCTTTATAACTTTCAACTTGTGCATCTGTCCAACCTGCATTGTTTTGTAGGAGAGGAATGTACTGCTCGAAATAAAGTGTACGTCGGATACCGATGTATAAATCGGCCCAACGGTTTTCTATCGGACTAATTTCGGTTGCGTATCCTTGTCCCAGTTTATACATTGCATTGGCGGGGTCTACATAAGCACCGTCATCTGTAGACGCGTCGAGGAATGCTGTATAGTTACTTTGGTATCCATTGGGCATGGAAACGTAAACGCTATTCAGCATTTGGATTGTTTTGTTATAATCAATAAATGTCTCTTCCGGTTGCCAGTATTCATAAGGTTGTTGGTCCAGATAGTCGCATGAAGAAACTGCAAGAGCAATACAACCTGTTATGAGTATATGTTTAATCGTTCTCATAGTTAGTTAAAATTTAATGTTTATTCCGGCGCTGAATGAGCGTTGGAGCGGATAAGCGACGCCATTGCCATAGGCCTCCGGGTCAATAACGTCTAGTTTATCAAATGTGAGCAGGTTCTGGCCATTTAAGAAGATACGGAGTTCTTCAAGACCGATGGAACGGACCACTTTGGTTGGTAGATTATACGACAGTTCTACATTCTTTAGTCTTAGATAAGAGGCGTCCCGTTGCCAATAGGTAGACGAAAGACTGTTGTTGCTTGAACCCGCAGCTTTAGTTGTAAATCTTGGGTTGTTGACAGAAGGGTTTTCCGGTGTCCATCTATTTCTTTGGTGTTCATACATATTTCCGTTATTGTAGAATGCAAACGCTGTGTATGAAGATAGCATTTTAGATACTTTAGCTGCCCCTTGGAATAGCACGGACAGAGAAAATCCTTTATAGCTTCCTCCAAGACTGAAGCCATAGAACACTTGAGGAACATCCGTGTATCCGTAACGTACCCGATCTTTTTCATCTATCTTACCGTCTCCGTTGATATCTTTATATCGTATGTCTCCGGGAACGACGCTGTTCAATGTGTGAACAGGAGCTGCCGCAATTTCTTCATACGATTGGAAAATACCATCGGCAATATAGACTAGTGAAGTACCATAAGGGTGTCCTTTGGAATACATATAGTCATACGGTTGCAAGGCTTCGTCCATATCAATGACTTTGTTTTTGCTGTATGAAATGTTACCACTAAGGAAATATGTGAAATCTTTACCTATGTTATCTTTCCAGTTTAGGCTACCTTCCAAACCTTTGGTTTCCATTTTCCCGATATTCTTGCCTAGCATATAGATAGTAGTATATCCCAACATGGATGAAAATGTGGAGGGAATGGTGTATACACCGGTGCGACGATCCTTCCAAATGTCGAATGTTGCGTTCAGACGATTAGAGAACATTCCTAAGTCTGCCCCTAGATTTATTTGAGTAGATTTCTCGTAGGTAGCAGAAGGATTGGCTTGTTGGGTTTCCAATAGAGAAGTATATTGCGCCATGTCATTACCAAAATAGATTCCTTCATTCAAATTCTGAAGACGGCTCATATACATATACGCAGATACTGCACGGTCATTGTTTACCTTACCGATACTACCGCGTATCTTTAGATTAGAAATAGCGGGCTTTAACACATCAAAGAATTTCTCGTTGGATGCGTACCATGCCAAGGAGACAGTAGGAGACAATCCCCAGCGGTTCTCATTATTGAATTTGTAAGAACCTTGATAGCCGAAAGTGGCATCTATCTGGTATCTGTTATCGTATTTATATGCAAACCAGCCACCAACTGTTTGGTAGCGATAGGGAAGCACAATACTTTGATTGTATTCATATTGGTCGTAAAACATCATTCCCGAAACATTGTGCTTACCGGAAATACGATTGTAGCTAAGTTTAAAATTTAATGTGGTGTTACGTGCATCACCATATTTCATGGCAGCATTTGATATCATTTCTTCACTAGTTCCATATTTTTGGAGTACTCCGTTATTTTGAAGTGTGTAATAATTGAAAGAGCGGGTACGGTTTTGTTTTTGTAAGTTGTATACGTCCATAGAAATCTGTCCGTAGAGCGATAAACCCTTCAGAAGGAAATCCAGATCCTGTTTCAGTGATACAGAAAAGGCGCCATAACGTTTATCGATCGCTGTGTAGCCACCTCTGTTCAAAATAGCCCACGGATTGATATATTTATCATTGCCTGCAACAATACGGTCTCCCGGTTGTGATTTGATAGGATTCCCTGACTGGTCTACATAGTTATGGGTATCTTTATAGTACATAGGAAATGCTGTAGCCGGCGTTTTCAACAGATTCTGGAATATATATTGTTGTGCTTGGTCATGATAAGGAGAGTTTTCGCTTTGCATCCAACCGTCTAATTTTACTGATAACAGGGTCGTAGAGGTGATGTCGAAGTCTACGTTCGAGCGAAAGTTGATTCGGGAAAATTCTGTGTTGGTACTGTAATTCTGCTCTTTTTCAGTATTAAACATTCCTGCTTGTCCGGTATATCCTAATGAGACGAAATAACGGGTACGCCCGGAACCTCCTTCTACTGTGGCATTATATCGCTGCATGAAAGTTCCTTTTTTAAGCAAGTTTCCTATCCAGTCGACATCTGGGTAGCGCTCCGGGTCTGAATGATTGGCGAATTTATTGATCTCCGTTTCCGTGTAGAAAGGATTCAAACCGTCATTAATGTTCGCTTCATTGTAGGATTGAGCATATTCTGCCGCGTTAACAGCTTTGGGAACTCTCATGTTCTGCTGATATATCCCTTGAATGTTAAGGCTGACTCTAGGTTTTCCGAGACGTCCGGATTTGGTTTCAATCAGGATAACTCCGTTCGCGCCTCGCATACCATAAAGAGCGATAGCAGAAGCATCTTTTAATATGGTCACTCTTTCAATTTCCTGAGTTTGTACCATACCGTAGTAATTGCGTTCTTGTCCATCGATTAGTACAAGTGCGCCATTTCCATTGCTACGTATTCCACGTATATAAATGGAAGCTTCGTCATTGCCCGGTTCTCCACTTCGCTGAATCGTAGTTAACCCCGATATTCTTCCTGACAATGCATTGGATAAATGCTGTACAGGCACATTCTCCAATACTTTACCGGAGATTACATCGGATGCACCGCTAAACTCTGTTTTTAACTTACTTCCATAGGGTATGGAAATGATTGTCGAGTCTTTTTCATTCTTTTCCTTCACTGTTTTGTCCTGTGCTGAAATGATGGTTGAATAACCTGCAAGTGAGCAAAATAGCAGAAAGAACTTGATTTTTAAAGTTTTCTTTCTCATAAATATTAAATTAAGGGGAATATTTTATAATATTCAGTTTAGAATAAGTCGTAGTAGAACTTAGCCTAATTTAATCTATATCTATGATAATCAGTTTGTTAAAGTTGTGATATTTATTAAAAAAGAGTAATGGTATAAAGTTGGTATCTAAAAAAGTAGATTTAATTTGCGGGAGAATGCAAAATAAATGAAATATTAGCTTGATATTTTAAAATCAATTAATATATTTGCGGAGAATTAAAAACAAAATGAACTTTTAAAGCAAAATCGCCTATGGAGAGCTAAGCACTTCTATTATAATTTAGAAAATTATTAAGTTCTACTACAACTTAGCTATTAATTTAATCTTTTAGAAACATAAATAAGAAAAGGGAAAAACTATTTTTTAATGGTGGTTATATGTTTGTCGTTTAGTAATCGTAGACAAAATGATCCTATTTGTGCTACCTAAACAGGGAATTATATAATTAACTATCTATCTAATTATCTAGGTAAGTTTTTAAAATCTCTGCTATTTTCTCATATCCTTTAGTATTAGGATGAAGTCCATCGCTGAATAAGGATGAATTGATAATGCCATTTTTATCTGTCAACAGATTGCTTAAGTTTATATAAATACAATTCTGTTCTAGCTTCTTACGAAGTTCTTTGTTAATTTGCTGAATACGTTTTTCTGTGTTTGCTCTTGGGAGGATTCCCATTACGCATAATTTAGCTTGTGGTTGGCGTATTTTAATAGCTTCGGTAACCTGAAGAATACCTTGCAGAATTTCTTTATCTGTATTAAATTGAAGATTATTAGTTCCTATCAGTAGAAAAATCATATTTGCTTTGAAACCGTCCAATTCGCCATGGTAGATGCGCCACAATACGTTTTCTGTTTTATCCCAGCCGAAACCGAGATTGCGAACTGACCTGTTTTTGAATAGCTTGTCCCAAGCTTCTTTTCCACGTTGTGTCGGTGCAGTAGGCTCGCCGGCCCAGTAATGCGTGATAGAGTTACCTATCATAATGATTTCCGGGGCATTTTCTCGGTTTAATTTAAGGATTTCTTCATGACGCGCGTACCAATCATAGGAATCTCTTTGTTGTTTGCATGGAATACATGAAGTGGGACCTTCATTCTTTTCATGTAATATTTCCCGTATCTTTTTTAAATAACTGTCTGCATATTGCTGCATACCTAAATCAGTAGAATGAACTCCGTCTACCATACCGTCTGCCGGAATACCTATTTCTTCCTTTGTCAGATAATAGATATCCGGAATTTGTTCTTCTTGTAAAGTATTGTATGCTTTTCGCAATTCAGTATTAGCTACGCGGTATGATTCTTCTGCTTTTTCGGAAGTGACATCGTTGGCATATCCGTCATGCTCTACTAGTAAAATAGGTGCTTTGCTGGTTTCGCGTAATTTCTTTACTCCTTTTAAGGTACGGTCGTATATCACTTCTGCACTCTTTCCCGGTAGGTTGGGCATACAGTCAATGATAAACAGTTTTGCATCAATCTCGGACAATAAGTCGAATAGTTCGCTCTCGAGTTTGCCATTGCCGGAGAATCCCAAATTGATGACGGGATGTTCCGACTTTCTATTTAAAATATTTCCCCATGCCATACCCGGACGGGAGGCACACGCCCCTTGTGCAATGGAAGTTCCGTAAATAACCAGGGGTTTTTCTTGTGAGACGGGAAGAAAACGGAAAGAAGTGTTCTCGGGTACACCGATTTCTAGCCATGACACACTGTTGTAAAGAGGTAGAAATAATTGATATTCAAAACCTTTTCCGGTTTTTGCGGCATACGAAAGTCCGCTAAAATCGTATGTAATGGTATCCTGCATAACATACCGTCCAACACACCAACGCTCTTGACCATTATTGTCGGTTGCATATAAATCAATGCCAGAGACACCAGTTGCTGGCATGTGTGGCATGGAAAGAGCGCCTTTCACAACATAACGAATTTTTATTTCCGGAGCATTGGAACGAAATGCAATGGAGAGTCCTGCGCTTTGGAGTGATAAGTCCCATACCGCTTTTCGTACTTTATCTTTAGCCCGTTGTGGAAGTCGTGTGTAAAATCCTGCGGGATCTTCTTGCCATGCTTGTCCACGGACGACCGGAAAACTTTCTTTTTGTGGATTGAACCACTTATATTGTGCTGTTAGTGATGAAGTGCAACCTAAAAAAAGAATAAAAAGAAAGAGGTGTAAATGTGTTGTTTTCATAGGTGGTATAAATAATATAACTTAATTTATATAATGAGCTTCTGTGCATCAGGAATAAGAATTTCTTTTCGTCGCAACTCAATCAATCCTTTATCCTGTAATTCGTTAAGTGCTTTGGAAGTATTCAGACGGGTATCGTCTAAATAGCGAGCTAAATCATCCATTTTTACTTTGAATATCTTTTCTCCTTGTGTTTTCTCGCAATGCAGTAAGAAGAAGCGGGAAATCTTCTCCTTTAAGTCTATAGTCGGTTCTTCCCATAGTCGGGAGTAAAGATTTTGTGCACGATTGCTGACAATATTCATATAGTTGAGCCGGAATATATCGTAATTAAACAGGTCGCTAAGTACGAAGGCTTTACTAATACTGATTGTGTGGGCTTCTGTATGCGCTATATAAGAGGATGCGTAATTCGTATTCATGCCGAATAACGATTGTGGTTCTATCAGATATGGTGCTTCCATTTGCTCAATGACAGTGTATATGTTTTCTTTGGAAGTGGTGACGATAGATACTTTACCTTTTAACAGGAAACGGAGTTGCTTACAAGGACTACCATTCTCAATGATAGTTTCTCCGGCTTTATGCTTGATAAAATGTAGCTTTACCTTATCCAAAATACTAGTGAAATCTTCATGGCAAAGACCTTGAAATAAAGGCAATTGGAGCAAAGTGTCGAACATTGTTTCCATACGTTGTTATCTCTTATTTATTGTACAAATTTACTCATTATACAATACTGCTGTCAACATCTGACCCTTCTTTTTGTTTTTTTTATTGTTTGAATGCATAAAAATAGAGTATATTTGCAGAAAAAAAGGAGGAAATTATGTTCGTAGGCTTCAATTGGCAACAGATGATTAGTGCGTTTATCGTACTTTTTGCCGTGATAGACATTATCGGCTCTATACCTATTATAATTAACCTGAAAGAAAAGGGGAAAGATGTGAATGCAATGAAAGCTACCGTCATCTCTTTTGCTTTGCTGATCGGATTTTTCTATGCGGGAGATATGATGCTGAAACTCTTCCATGTAGATATCGAATCGTTTGCAGTTGCCGGTGCGTTTGTTATCTTCCTCATGTCTTTGGAGATGATTTTGGATATTGAGATTTTCAAAAATCAGGGTCCTATCAAAGAAGCTACTTTGGTGCCGCTTGTCTTTCCTTTGTTGGCAGGTGCCGGAGCTTTCACTACTTTGCTTTCTCTTCGGGCGGAATATGCCAGTATCAATATCATTATAGCTTTAGTATTGAACATGATCTGGGTTTACTTTGTAGTGAGTATGACTGGTCGTGTAGAACGTTTCTTGGGAAAAGGTGGTATCTATATTATTCGTAAGTTTTTTGGTATCATCTTATTGGCTATTTCTGTAAGGTTGTTTACGGCCAATATAACCTTATTGATTGAAGCGTTGCATCGGTCTTGATTAGGCTTAATCCTTCTTGTTAAATTGAATACTATTGTATCGGTTGTGCCATCGTGTTGGCACAACTGTGACATGCCTCTGTCACAAGCGTGCCACTTCGATGGCACAAGTCTGCCAATATGGGTGACATGAGTTGGCATTTATAGCGTTTCTTCTGCTGCTGTTGCAGTTGTTACTTCTTCTTCTGTATTTTCTTCCTCTTCCATTTCATCTGCAAAAGGTTCCGGCCGTTGCGGTCCGTGATTTACGAAAACGAAAGCGCAGAGCGTTCCCATAATTCCTCCGCTAAGATGTCCTTCCCACGACATATTGGTAGGGGAGAAATAAGGAAACATATGCCATATAATTCCTCCATATAAAAAGGTGACAAGTAAAGAGATGGCAATGAGTGGAACATATTTGCGGAGAATACCACTGAAAAAGAGAAAGAAGGCAAAGCCATAGATCAGTCCGCTGGCACCGATGTGCCATCCCGGTTTTCCGATCAGAAAAGTAAGTAGTCCGCTTCCGAGCCAAATGAGAATAAAAATTTTACCGGCTATTCCCCGGTAAAAGTAAAAAAGACACCATGACAAGAAGAATAAAGGGATTGTATTTGCTAATAAATGACTGAACCCGCTGTGTATCAGCGGATGGGTTAAAATGCCGGTCAGTCCCCGTTTCTCCATAGGATATACCCCCAAGCGAGAGAAGTCCCAGTCCATTCCGACTTCCATAATCTTGAGTATATAGAGAATAAAAATAAGGAACAAAGGCTTTGCTGCAGCCAGCATGATACGCTGAATATCTTGCTTCATGACATTCTTTTCTTTAGATATTTTACGCAATACTACGAATATTTGCACAAAATCTGAAAATAAAAAGCCTTTTTATTTTTGTTTTTATCTAGAATTTGTACATTTGGACATTGTACCTGTTATATATGGTGCTACAACCATTCTGTATGCGATATAGTAATAAATACAAGTATGATATAATAGCCAATAATTAACCTTTAAATAATGCACAACTATGAGTTATTTACGATTTGACAAGACCCTCATGACGAATCTGGAAGAATCTCTTCAGAGAGAAATCCTCCGGACGAACAAAGCAGGAGCTTATCATTGTACAACGATTGTTGATTGTAACACACGCAAATATCACGGCCTGTTGGTGATTCCCGTTCCCAATCTCGACGATGAAAATCATGTGCTGCTATCTTCTCTTGATGAAACGGTAATTCAACACGGTGCGGAGTTTAACTTGGGGTTGCACAAATATCAGGGAAACAACTTTAGTCCTAACGGACACAAGTATATCCGTGAGTTTGACTGTGAGCATATCCCGGCAACGACTTACCGTGTCGGAGGTGTAGTCCTCCGCAAAGAAAAAATCTTTGTACATCATGAAAATAGAATCCTGATTCGTTATACTTTACTTGATGCGCATTCGGCTACAACCCTGCGCTTCCGGCCGTTCCTTGCTTTCAGAAGTGTACGTGAGTACACTCACGAAAACCCGCAGGCAAGCCGCGAGTATCAACTGGTGGAAAATGGTATTAAAACCTGTATGTATCCCGGTTATCCGGAACTTTATATGCAGTTGAATAAGAAGTGTGAGTTTCATTTCACGCCCGACTGGTATCGGGGGATTGAATATCCGAAAGAACAGGAACGTGGATATGACTTCAATGAAGACCTTTATGTTCCCGGCTATTTCGAAGTGGATATAAAGAAAGGAGAGAGTATTGTATTCTCTGCCGGAACTTCAGAAGTAACTCCTCGTAGACTGAAACAAACATTTGAGGCTGAAGTAGCTGATCGTACCCCACGTGATAGCTTTTACCACTGTCTGAAAAATTCCGCTCATCAGTTCCATAACCAACAGGAAGACGAACATTATATTCTTGCCGGTTATCCGTGGTTTAAATGCCGTGCTCGTGATATGTTTATCGCCTTGCCTGGATTGACGCTTGCACTTGATGAGATTGACCAGTTTGAGGATGTGATGAAAACGGCGGAAAAGGCGATTCGTAATTTTATTAATGAAGAACCTGTAGGATACAAAATTTATGAAATGGAGCATCCTGACGTTTTGCTTTGGGCTGTCTGGGCTATGCAGCAATATGCCAAAGAGACTTCCCGCGAACAATGCCGTCAGAAATATGGAGAACTTCTGAAAGATATTATGGAGTTTATCCGTCAGCGAAGACATGAGAATCTTTTCTTGCATGACAATGGATTACTTTTTGCCAATGGTACGGATAAAGCGATTACATGGATGAATTCTACTGTGAACGGGCATCCGGTGATTCCTCGTACTGGATATATTGTTGAATTTAATGCGTTATGGTATAATGCACTGCGTTTTATCGCTGATTTGGTGCGTGAAGGTGGTGATGTGTACTTGGCAGATGAACTTGATGCACAGGCAGAAGTGACAGGAAAATCTTTTGTCGAGGTATTCCGTAATGAATATGGTTATTTGCTTGATTACGTAGACGGTAATATGATGGACTGGAGTGTACGTCCTAATATGATATTTACCGTAGCGTTTGATTATTCTCCTTTGGATCGTGCGCAAAAGAAACAGGTGCTCGATATTGTGACCAAAGAGCTGCTCACTCCGAAAGGAATTCGTTCGTTGAGTCCGAAGAGCGGTGGATATAATCCGAACTATGTAGGTCCGCAGATACAACGGGATTATGCTTATCATCAGGGAACTGCTTGGCCTTGGTTGATGGGATTCTATCTGGAAGCTTATCTTCGAATTTATAAGATGAGCGGGTTGTCATTCGTTGAACGTCAGCTGATTAGTTATGATGATGAGATGACAAGCCACTGCGTTGGTTCCATTCCCGAGTTGTTTGATGGGAACCCGCCCTTCAAAGGACGTGGCGCAGTATCGTTCGCGATGAATGTAGCAGAAATACTGCGTGTCTTAAAGCTACTGTCTAAGTATTATTAAAAAAGGAGGAACGAAGATGAAAGTTTTAATGTTTGGATGGGAATTCCCTCCCAAAATATATGGTGGTCTTGCGGTTGCTTCTTACGGAATAACTA
>OGGV01000820.1_pt1 | contig 17686 bp, 9 predicted proteins | sample 1571301 | NCBI WGS metagenome assembly OGGV01 (sample SAMEA2582072, study PRJEB24529) | metagenome | biome: Human gut stool | place: China | collected 2011
ATACTCAGTTAAATGTTTATTCTTCAAACGGTTATATTAAACCGTTGAAAATCTATAATACAACTTTAATACCACCACCAAACGTACGGTTTGTCGGAGCCGCACCAAATTCACCAATTTCAGACAAGATGTCATTACCATAATTCGTACCTTCCGGATCTACGTAGTTGTTCTTTTTCGGGGTCCACATAAATAAATTACGTCCGATCAAACTAACTTGAACCATAGAGAATGGGGTTTGTTTCAACCATGCTTTCGGCAAAGAGTAAGAAAGTGTAATCTCTCTTAATTTCAAGTAATCTTTAGGTAAAATCCAATTTCTATACTGAGCGTAGTTGGAGGCGTTATTATAGTAGGTATTAACAGCGCTAGAAGCACCTCCCCAATGTACGATAGGTATATCATTCTCTACGTATTGACCATTTACGACTTTCACGGAATTAGGAACCACAAATGGTTCACGATTATTAAACACCGTATAAGTAGAGTTTCCGGCAAATGTAAGCAATTGAGAGGTATATGAATAGAACTCACCGCCATTACGCCAATCTAATACCGCTGATAAAGTAATCCCTTTCCATGTGAAATGCGTATTAAAGCCCATCAAGAAATTAGGTGTAGACGTTCCTACGATCTCTTTCTTGCTAGCATCAATTGTCGGCATACCGTTATTATCAACGATCACCTTACCATCATCAGTCGTGGCCAAAGCCGGAACCTTGAAAACGCCCAAAGGCTGACCTACTTCCGCAACGAAATCCACTTGATAGGAACTTGTCAATTTATACTCAGTTACATCATCCCATAACTCTTTCACCTCACTCCAGTTCTTACTGAAAGTAAAACCTAATCCCCACTCGAAATCTTTCGTACGAACAGGAATGCCATTCACTGCCAACTCGACACCTTGATTCGCAATCTTACCTACGTTGCGGGTCATAGACGTATAGCGAGACTCCGGAGCCAGACTAGCAGATATTATCTGATCTTTCGTACTCTTATTATAATAAGCAGCATCAATATCCAAGCGATTGTTAAACAGATGCGTTGTTAAACCGAACTCCCATTCTGTCGTGATCTCCGGACGAAGATCCATACTCGGCAAACGATTATACTCTGTCAAGCCTAATGTATTATTAATAGGTAAATATAAATCTCCAAAACCTAAACTGATTTGAGTCGGTGTAAAATAACTGCTAGTACGGTAAATCGGAGCATCGTTACCAGTCTGTCCCCAAGCTGCACGAACCTTCAAGAAATTCAGATAATCAGATTTCAAATCCTCAAACATATCCGTGATGATCAATGAAGTATTCACGCCACCATAGAAAAAGCTATTATTTCCTTGAGGTAAAGTAGATGACCAGTCGTTACGAATAGAAGCATTCACAAACCAGAAATTCTTGTAACCAAACTCACCTTGAGCGAACAAACCAACCAAACGGCGTCTATCAGAGTAAGTCGTAGTCATGGGCTTATCAACACCATTCGCTAAGTTAAACCATCCCGGTTGCTCCAAACCATACAGATAAGATTTCAAATAAGAACTCGTTTGTTGATTCAAGTTCCATCCAATCATACCATTCAAAGCGATATCCTCACCGATTTTATAATCCGCGTTTAAGAAAGCGGTCGCATCAATTTGCTCCACCTTGTCACGACGTTCCGTATAAGTACCGGGCTGCTGCTTCTTACCACCTAATTCACTCCAAGACCCTGAAGCGAAAGTCACTTTTTCATTCCATCTCTTTTGAGTAGCGTTCGTAAAGTCACCACCTAAACGTCCAACCGCCTTCAAACCTTTCATAATCTCAAAAGCAAGCTCGATCTTACCATAGACACGGTCATCTTGATACTTATTACGATTATGATCTAACACCCAATATGGATTCTCCGCATAAGCTGTATAGAAGTTATCCGTATTAAAATAAGGATTCGTATAATCTTTCATTGAGCTAATATCTACATCCACGGCATGTTGCAAAATCTCAGAAAACATCGTTGCACCATCATCTCCTTGGCCAGCAGCAGCTTGTGTGATATCTTTACGGACATAGTTCAAGTTTAATTCCGCAGAAAAACGTTTATATTTCATATTACCTCTTAACGAGATTGTATTACGAGCATATGAATCAGCGTCACCCGGTAATACACCGTCAGACTTCACATTACCATAGGAGGCAACAAAACCAAGTTTATCATTACCCATACGAATCGAGACGTTATTATTCGTCTCAAAACCAGTTTCATAAAAATCACGAAGATTGTTCTTTACATACGAGAAAGGCTTAGAAAGCGGAGTTAATAAACCTTCTGAGCCGTCTGAGTAAGGTCCCCAGATATGATCACGACCATCCAAAACCGGTCCCCAAGAACCATTCTCCATAGGTCCGAAAGATCCCCATCCTTGTCCGAAACGATCTTGTGTTTGAGGAACACGCAATACGCTAGATCCCATAAATGAGCCATCGTACGTAACAGAAAGCCTCTCAGCCCCAGCCCGTTTTGTTGTCACCATGATAACACCATTAGCAGCCCGGCTACCATAAAGGGCAGTAGCGGAAGCACCCTTCAAGACTGTTACAGACTCAACATCCTCTGGGTTAATGTCATTAGCTTGGTTACCAAAATCCACGGAGTTAGAGAAAGAATCCTCACCTTGGAAATCATTCATAATAGGCACACCATCCACCACATACAAAGGTTGATTAGCACTGAAAGAACTGATACCACGCACGATTACTTTCTGAGAAGAGCCTGTAGCACCACCGCTAGTAATATTCAAACCCGCAACCTTACCAGTCAAACCTGACATCACTGATCCAGACTTAGCGGCATTCAAATCTTCACTCTTCACAGTAGAGGCTGCATAGCCCAACGCCTTTTCCTGCTTTTTCATACCAATCGCAGTTACGACAACCTCCTCAAGATTCTGGGTACCAGACTGAAGGACTACCCTCAACACATCTTGTACCGGAACCTCACGAGCAATCATACCCACATAAGAAATTACCAGAGTCTTCGCGGAACCTATGAATAATAGGTTATTTTTTATTATTACTTAGTTTTCGCGGAACCTTGTCATTGCTTGTGATTATTCAGTAACGCTCAAGAAATAACTTGTTACAATTTTCATGCGATCATTTCTTTGCGGATCGGATTGCGAGAAGGCATTGGCTACTTATGCGTAAATAATTGAAAATAAGCGAATAATAATAACGACTATCGGCTACTCAAGTGAATAACTAACGGCTATACCTAGCCGCTAACTAACAGCTTGGGAAGTGAATAACTAATCACTTGAAAAGCCTTTCCTAGGTCTTTGGGTGTTGTAGAACTTATGACTTATATCGGAGCCGTCCTAAGTTATTTTTTAATGCATACCTAATATATATTCCTATTTTTCAAAATGTTAAAAATATGGTTCTTTGTTGATGATCTAAGCTGTAATATTTGGTGTACATATTACGGCATTTAAATTGTGGTTGAAAAAGTCTCCATATTTTCTACCCATTAGCCTTTTCTTGTTGTTTTATTGAAATTTTTTAATTATTTATTTGTTATAATAAATTTATTGTTACATTTGCATTCATACGACCCTTAAAATATAAGTCTTTGAATATCTATTGCGAATATATTATATAAGTTAAACAAAAAAAGAGTGTGTCTATGAACAAGTTGACTTATCTTTTACTTTGCCTAGTTTTAGGCATTGGATTGGCCACAGCTCAGACGAGGAAAGTAACAGGTACTGTTATTTCCGCCGAAGACAGTGAACCGATTATTGGTGCGTCTGTAATAGTCAAGGGTACTACTACAGGTACAGTAACGGATTTTGATGGTGTGTTCAGTTTGGATGTACCAAGTTCCGCGAAGACTCTGGTATTTTCATACGTCGGAATGGTTGCGAAAGAAGCTCCAATCCAAGATGTAATGAAAGTTGTTTTGAATACGGCGGCGACAGAGCTGGATGAAGTTATGGTTGTACGGCGAAAAAATCATCTTTCACGGGATCCGCTAAAGTGGTAAACGCAGAAGATATCGTAGCTGGCTCCAAAGAGTCCTTGGATAAGGCTCTTTCTGGAAAGATGTCCGGTGTTCGCGTAACCTCCAACACTGGTGATCCAGGAGCTCCCGGTGATATCAATATCCGTGGTGTCGGCTCTATCAGCGCAGCCAAGTCTCCTCTATATGTCGTGGATGGCGTGCCTGTAAAATCAGACTCGGATATGGCATACTACGGGAAACAGTCCAGTTTGCTAAGCTCCTTGAACCCTGATGATATTGAGAGCATGACGGTGTTGAAAGATGCCGCAGCAGCTTCCTTGTACGGCTCTCGTGCAGCGAATGGCGTTATCATCATTACGACCAAAGCCGGAAAAAGAGGCAAGACGAAAGTAAGTTACAATGGCGAGGTCGGCTGGAGCAATATGGCTGTAAAACAGTACGAGACAATGAATGCCTCCGAATTGCTCCTGTACGGAAAAGAAGCGATTTCCAATTATTATATCCTAAACGGACTCGCTGGCAACCGTGATCAAGCATACGCCTTGATTGACAAGGAAGGCGACATGGAAGCATTCTTCAACGACCCATCGGGTAACACGGATACCAATTGGCGTGATGAGGTTTACCGTACAGCCTTGACGCATAACCATCAATTATCCGTAAACGGAGGTAACGACCGTACACAATTCTATGTAGGTCTTGGTTATAATAATGCGGAAGGTATCGTAATCGGTAGCGATTTCGAACGTTTCTCCGGTCGTATCAATTTAGATCATCAAGTAAATAATTGGTTGACTATCGGTGTTAAGCAAATGATCGCATTCACTACCCAAAATGGTTTCCGTGATCAGCAAAATCAAGATCAAGGTATCGGTACTGCTTCTCCACTGAGCTTGGTGTACTCCTCAGACCCGACGGCTCCCGTAAAGAATCCGGACGGTACATACAACGCCGACTCAAACTGGGGTGCCGCTTCCAATCCGCATCTAATGTTGGGCAAGGAACAATGGATTAAATCCCGTGTAATGCGTAGTATGTCTAACATTGATTTAGGCGTAAAATTCTCCAAGCAATTATCGTTCAAGACGATTTTTGGTTACGACTATATCGATACGAAACACTTTGAGTATTGGTCTCCCAACAGCGTGGACGGTAAGGCCGTAGGCGGCTTGGGATCTCGCTATACTTACGAGAACCGCAATTTAACAAGTTCTTCCACGTTACGCTACGCTAATACATGGAACGATGTTCATAATTTTGACATCCTAGGTGGTTTCGAGGTAACAGAAGACGAACTGACAGCCATCTATACTACGGCAAAACAATACTCAACCGACAAGTTACCGGAATTAGGAAACGGACAACCAGATGGCGCATCCAGCGAAGTATTTGGCTCCGGAATCGTATCCTACTTGGCTACCGGCAACTATAATTACGACAATAAATACTATCTGTCTGCCAGTTTCCGTCGGGATGGTTCTTCTCGCTTGGGAACCGATAATCGCTGGGCGAATTTCTGGTCCGTATCTGGCGCATGGCGCATCAGTGGCGAGAATTTCCTTAAAGACAATGAATTGTTCTCTGATCTAAAAGTTCGCTTCTCTTACGGTACAAATGGAAACTTGCCGGGCTCATATTACGCGAACCAAGCGTTATATGCGTTCTCTGGTGGTTATGGCCCCTCTTCCGCCATCTATTGGAATCAAGCAGGAAATGAGGAATTAGGTTGGGAGAAGTCCAAAAACATGAATGTGGGTTTTGACTGGAACTTATTCAACCGAGTAAATCTGACAGTAGAATATTACAACAAAACAACGACCGACCTGTTATTCGAGATCCCGACTTCTATCGTCACAGGTTTTGAGAAAAACTGGCAAAACCTTGGTAAGCTACGCAATAGCGGTATCGAGATAGAGGTAAATTCCCAAAACATCAAGAATCAGCACTTCTCATGGGACACGAATTTCAACCTTACATTCCAGAAGGCGACGATCAAGGAATTGCCGAACCATAACGACATCGAATATGGAGACGGCGATATGTATCTGCACCGAGAGGGAGAATCCATGTATACTTTCTATCTGCCGGAATGGAAAGGCGTGAATCCGGATACAGGACTAGGAGAATTCTGGAAAGATCCAAACGATCATAGCAAAGGAGTAGTGAACAAGTACGATGAGGCTGAAAAAGGAATCGTAGGCAAAGCCATTCCCGACGTAACGGGAGGTTTGACAAACACGTTCCGGTTATATGATTTCGATCTTTCATTCTTGATTACCTATCAATTTGGTGGCGATATATTCGATTATCCGAACTACTTCTTCCATCATGACGGATTCCGTTTAGGTTCATTCAACCTAGAAAAGAGCGTAGCGGGTAATTATTGGATGAACCCGGGCGACAACGCCTTATACCCGAAGCCTATCTACCAGAATCCATATCGCTCGGATCGCTTCTCCAGTCGTACCATCGTATCTTCTGACAATATCCGTATGCGTGAAATCACCTTGGGATACAATGTACCGGTATTGAAAAACATATTCAGTAATCTGCGTGTGTACTTCCGTGCGAATAATCCGTTCATGATCTGGGCAAAGACAAAAGGCATCGACCCGGATGTTCCCTTGAATGGTTATCGCCAGGTAGATACCCCGGTCTCTAAAAGCTTTGTCTTTGGTGTAAACATCACATTATAATTTATTAAAATAGAATCTATATGAAAAAGATATATTTAGTAGGTCTAGCGTTCGCCTTATTAACGGCCTCCTGCGATGATGTCCTAGAAAAGACATCATCTACCCAATTACCTACGATAGACGCAATCTCTTCCGTAGCCGATTTGACAAATGCCGTGAATGGCGTATACGAGCAACAGGCTACAGAGGTAGGCTCGTATGGAGCGGAATTCACATTGCTGGCCGATTTACGAAGTGGGGATTTCCAATCTATCTCCACGGTGAATCATGCCGGCCCCATGTATCGTTACCAAACAGGTAAAAACGATGAGATGGTTTATAGTTTCTATAAATTATTCTACAATAGTCTAGCTCGCCTTAATAATGTATTAGCCGCCGCCGAGAATCTTGAAGGTGCGGATGTAGACATATTGAAAGGAGAACTATACGCTATGCGCGCCTTGTATCATTTCGATTTAGCCAGAGTATTCGCTAAATTACCATCAACAACAGATATGAACGATCTGGGCATCGTACTCTCCACAGAGGTTTATCCCACGGATTATATCGGGACCCGGGCGACCTTACAGCAGACATACGACCAGATATTGAAAGATATCGAGACCGCATTGCCTCTTTTGAGTAAAGATAAACAAACCGGACACATCAATTATTGGGGGGCTTTAGCGATCCGCGCACGCGCTTACCTTTACTTAGAAAAGAATAAAGAGGCACTGGCTGACTGTAAGGAGATTATCGCTTCCTCTCCTTATAAGTTATACACACGGGATGAATATATAGGCGCATGGGATAAGGAAGGAACGAACGAGGCTATATTCGAGATCTTAGTTACCCCAAATTATAACGCGCAACGTAACTCTATCGGTTATTTTACACATGCCTCCGGCTACGGTGAATGTGCCGCTACTGAATCTTTCCTGGAAGAGCTGGCTAAGCATCCGGGAGATATCCGTACGGAATTATTCGCAAAAGAGACCGATAATGGCTATGACGGGACCTATCCGCAAAAGTATAAGGGACGTGACGGGCAAATCTATGTAAACAATCCAAAGGTCGTGCGCCTTTCCGAAGTTTACCTAATAGCGGCCGAGGCCGCACTAAAAGCAGGGGATACCTCCGCGGCCGCCGGATATATGAATACGTTACGCAAGAATCGTATTGAGAATTATACCGGTGTCGCTTCTATCACGTTGGATGATATCTTACTGGAAAGACGCCTAGAATTATTCACGGAAGGACATACCGCTTGGGACGCTTGGCGTAACGGCAAGTCTGTCAACAATAAATTCGTAGGTGAGGTTAAGCCGGGCGATTACCGTACGATCATGGCAATTCCTATCGGAGAATCCACCCTGTTATCCCGCGTTTCTATCGGAGAAATCACCGTATCAAGAGGTCAGTTGATACAGAACCCAGGATATTAATCCTTTATCCATAAGTATTTATTGATTTTAGAGGATGTGCCACTTCACCACGGCACATCCTCTTTTTCTTTGTACGCTCACGAGTGCTTCACTAGCTCGAACCGCTTGTCTACACAAGCAGGTAATTCATGCGGGTAATGGGTTACGTAAATCAAGGTTTTTCCCGGGCGATCGCAGAATTGCTCGATAATAGCAGCCGCCTTTTTCTTATTGCTCACATCCAGACCGTGGAGAGGCTCATCTAATATAATTAAATCGGGATCTTTCACGAAAGCTCTCGCTAATAAAGCCAAACGTTGTTCTCCCGATGATAAGGTCAAGAATAAACGGTCTTTCTTGCTCCGCATTACACTTACGAAACAAGCCGATCGAATCGAAAAAGCCGGAACCGACAATATTCAAGGTAGGGACATTCTCCTTATAATATAAGTGCATCTCCGGCGATACATATCCGATACGCTTCTTGATATCCCAAATACTTTCCCCGGAACCTCTCTTTCTATCAAACAAATACAACGTATTCGCATACGACTGGAGATTATCCGCGAAAACCAAACTCAGCAAGGTAGATTTACCAGCGCCATTCGGACCGAATAACGCCCACTTCTCCCCGTTCTTGATTTCCCAATCCAAATCTTTCAAGATCGTACGGCTACCATAGCGTATTTTCACATGCTCCATGCGTAAAGTCACCTCATGTAAAGAGGCTATCTTGTTCATATCCACAGGTAAACGAACCTTACCAACTTCCTCGCATGCATGAATGCCTTCCGTTGGAAAAAGACGGGCGATTAATTCCGTATCCGACATAAACTCCTCTCGAGTCAGCGGAGGCAGGCAAGTACGATCATGGATAGGCAATACATGCGTGATCATTGCCGGTATGTCATTGGGGTTAGATAATAACAAGACAACTTGAACGCCATTCAATTTTGTCATTTGCCCCAGCATCTCTACCAATAAATCCCGGGATGGAGCGTCTAAGCCGATAAAAGGATTATCCAAGATCAAGACACGAGGACGGCTAAGCAACGTCCGGACAATCAAGAATTTTCGTAATTCACCACTTGATAAGAAGATCAACCGCTTAGGCAATAAATCCTCTATACCGAAAAGAGTCAATATCTTCGCTAAATTATCAGAGCCGGCATATTCCTTCAACAATTCCTCGACAATAGGCATCTCCTCCGTCTCTGTCGAATGCCAACGCTGTTGGTAATAAGAATTCCGGCAATCCGCCAACGAATAAATATCCTTAAACGCTATGCTCTTGATAAAAACACTCACCTTACCATCCCCGGAGAACACGACCTCACCTTCCTTAAAAGCGAATTTACGCTGCATAATATCCGCTATCAAGGTTTTACCAGCGCCATTCGGACCGATTACAGCCCATTGCTGTCCTTCATCAATTCTCCAATTCACGGGTGCCGTAAACCGCAATTCCGGCAAACGAGTAACGATATTCTTAATATCGACCACCATCATTCCTTCTTTTTCCATCTTTTTTCTAAATAAGCCGGACAAAGATACATAGTTTATTAAAAAATGACAGCATAATGACAAAAAAAGGGGCCACTCATCACGAGCAGCCCCTCTATAGTATACAGGCACTTGGTATGTCTATGTTAACTAGTAGTTAATGAACGCCTGTACGTGTATCCCACCACATTTGTTTACCCCACAAATTATCCACGACTTCCGCATCGAAGGGAGCACAATTCGCATTGTTCAAATTACGTTCCTTATCAGGATACGGAGAGCGGAATGGAGGTACGTTATGATTAGAATAGTTTGCCGGACGGCCCGGAGCCGGATACAAGTTGTCTGGCACGCCTGTACGGCGATACAATGACCAACCTTCCATTCCTTGCTTGAACATGGCAACCCATTCCTCATAATAAATCTGTTTCTTATCATTCGTGAACTTACCCGCGTTCGCAAGGTAATCCGCTATATCTTCGGCAGATACGCTATTCTCTTCCATGGAATAGGTAACAGCCTTATTGTATGCGTCCTCTGCGGAGATTCCGGTATTCCATCCCAACATAGATGCCTCAGCGACACAGAACCAAGGCTCAGCGACACGCATATAAGGAGAAAAACCAGCCAAGTCCGTAAAGAAACGTGCTCCCCAAATGGAATATTTAGAAGCTACCGCATTCGCTTTCGCCCCGATCGTATAACCTACATACTTAGGCTCACCGGCCTCCACACTTTCTTTTGTGGGTTGGAAATAAGATGAGCGACGAGGGTCCTCACGTGTATTCATATGATCCACGATCACGTCTGCGGCACAATACTCCGTCTTACGTGTACGATAACCGTCTGCCATCGGTTCGTAATAGTTGGGGTCTGTTCCGATCCACCAGAAGAAAGCATTATCATCGTTGCTTTCCATGATCGGATACTTAGTGAGATTACCCATGACTTCCTCTACGGTCTCCTTAGCCAACGCCGGGGAAACCTCTGAGATACGCATCGCTAAACGAAGACGCATAGAATTACAATATCTCTGCCACTTCTCGATATCACCACCGAATAACAAGTCTCCCTCGCCTAAGTCATCACTACCACCATCGGCAAAGCCATCCGCAGCTTCCTTCAACGTAGCCAATAAGCCCGGATAAATATCCTCTTGCTTATCGTATTTCGGCTGCAAGACCCCATCTGTCATCTTAGCAGCATCCGTATAAGGGACATCCCGCCAACGATCCGTGGCTACCTGCATCAAATGAACCTGCATAACCTTCGATACGTTCAGCATATTAGGAGTCTCATTAAACGTGGCACGCTTCTCGATATCTTTTAGGTTATTCAATATACGATACAAATACTCCCAGTTCGTATCCTGTACACCCGTACGGAAATTATAGCGGGACTCGTCGATATAAGTCATCTTCGAAGCATATCCGCAGAAAGTCATCGGCTCATCCATCGCGAACCACCGATCATACAGACGATAGGATGTGTAATATAAAGAATACGCCAGAAGATTCGTCGTAGGCACATCCGTAGGGCTATCCGGGTCTGTATTGACCTCCTCAAACGAATCGGTACACGAGCTACCGAATACAGTAGCACCGACCATCATAGCCATCATGAAATTCTTGATATATCTTTTCATATTAAATTCCTCAGATTAATGTTGATTAAAATGTTACACCTAATTTAAGACCAAAGCTACGAGAAGGAGGATAAGAGTTGGACTCAAAACCTACACCAGAGTTAAATCCTCTGCTTGTAGCCGTAGTCTCGGGGTCATCGCCACCGGTACTTGTAGACTCCGGATCAATATGAGCGATATTTGACTTATGCACCCAAAGCAACGCCAAGTTCGTACCAACCAATGATACATGAGCGGCCTTGATACATTTAGTCTTCTCTAGAATTGATTTCGGGAAATTATACGTCAGGTGAGCCTCACGCAATTTCAAGTAAGAACCATCGAATACAGACATCTCACAAATCGTATAATAATTATAGAAGAAGTCCTCCGCATTGACAGCGACATCATTAATCTTACCATCTGCAGTCTTGAAGACCTTGTCCGTCATATAATTCTGGCCAAGTACGACGCCATTCTCACGCAAATCGCCTTCTGCCGTGTGTTTCAAGATACCCGTCTGAGAACCGAATGCTTGTGTAACAGAATATACGTCACCGCCCAAACGGAAATCCAATAAGAAACCGAAGCTCCAATCCTTATAAGAGAACTCATTGCTGAAACCAGCCAACCACTTCGGCGTAACATCACCGATCTCTTTTCCGGCCTCGTAGACAGGAATACCATCCTCTACCAAGATCGAGCCATCCTCATTATATACGTAACCTGTACCTACCAAAGTACCCCAACTCTTACCGACCATCGCATAGTTCTTCACGCTCCAGCTACTACCGATTTGGTAAGCGTCCAAAGACTGTCCGGTAACGGGATCTGTATAAAGCTCATCAATTCGGCTCTTATCCTTCGCCCAGTTCAACGTAGCCGTCCAGTTGAATCCCTTCGGATTCTTGATGATATCACCGGATACCTGCAACTCGACACCCTTGTTGCTGATCTTTCCAGCGTTGATATACATAGAGGTATAACCAGTAGAGGTAGCCACGTTCGCATTCATGATCTGATCGCTCGTCACCTTATTATAATATGCGGCATCAATATGCAAACGATTGTTGAACAAATTAGCCTCAACACCAACTTCCCAAGTCTTTACGCTCTCCGGACGAAGATTTGTAGGAGGAAGGATTGTCGGATTATAGAACAATGTAGTACCATTGAACGAAGAACTGATCAATGAATAATAAGCGTTCGAACGATACGGGTCCGTTGCGGAACCGATCTTTGCCCAACCACCACGCAATTTCAAGAAATTCAAATAATCGCCATTTTGCAATCCGGGGAATGTCTCGGTCAAGATCCAGCTACCACTGAAAGAAGGATAGAAGAAAGCGTCCTTGATCGTAGAGTCCCAGTCATTACGGACACTTACCTCGGCATAAGCCATATTCTTGTAGCCGATAGAGGCATTAGCGTATACAGAGTTTGAACGACGTTTCTCATGGTCGTTCAAGGTGTACGGGGTTCCATGAGCGTTCGCTACGGTAAATAATCCCTCCGCGGTCAATTCGTCCGCACCTGTCCCCATGATAGCTGTTTGATAATCACGATAGTTGGCTCCAGCCAAACCATTCAAGGCCCAATCACCGAAGTTCTTGTTCACGTAGGCGATAAAGTCCGCGTTAAACTCAGTCATCGAACGGTCGAAGCTACGAAAATATCCATTCGGATAGTCGATATTCCATAAAATACGAGAGAACTGATTAGAATCGTAATGATCCAAGCCCATACGACCTTCAAACTTTAACCAATCGGTCGGTTTGATATACAAAGAGGTCTTGCCATAGAAACGATTACGATCATAACTATTGGTATTCTTATTCAATGTCCAATATGGATTCGCATGGAAAGACTGTATCCAGTTATAATGCGTATATTTTCCATACTCATCCACTTGATCCCAATTATTCTTCAAATCTTTCAAATCAACTTGACGACCAAACCACTGCATGATAGACTGCAAAGCATTCGTACTGTTATATCCCGTACCCGGCAAGTTCGCGCTTTTCGTGCGAATATAATTCGCAGACAAGTCGAAATCAATATACTTATTAAACGTCATTTTCGTGTTCACCGCCATAGCATAGCGCTTCTGATCAGTGTTCGGGGTCGTACCGCTTTGATCACGGAAAGATAAAGATGCGCGTGTAGACGTTTTATCCGTAGAGGCAGACAAAGCCACCGTATGATTCATTGAATAACCCGTTTGGAAGAAATTCTTGATATTGTCCGGGCAGGAAACCCAAGGAGTAGCCTGACGCACGCCATCGATCACCGGGCTATTGTATTGCGGCAAATTCAATCCGATATCCAAGCGAGGTCCCCAAGACTCATCCGCATTATCGTTGATACCACTCCCCATACCATCTACATAATTGTAACCATTCTCCAAGGCAAAAGCTTGATAATCGCCAGAATATCCCCCCGCTTGCGCTTCCTTCCAATCATACTCGGAAGCGTAATAGCCTTGTCCGTACTTATTCTGCAATCTAGGCAAATTATAAACCCGGTCAATCGTGATATCACCCTCATAAGAGATAGATACACCCTTGTCTTTCTTACCGGATTTAGTAGTAACCAAGATAACGCCATTACCGGCACGCATACCATACAAAGCGGCAGATCCACCCTTCAACACAGAGATGGACTCTATATCCTCCGGATTAATATCATTCAAGCCGGAACCCAAGTTTACAGTGGCACCTTTCGCATTATCATTAGCGATAGGCACACCGTCCACAACGATCAACGGTTGGTTATTACCAAAAGAGGAATTACCGCGAACCACGATATTCTGCGACGCACCAACCTGTCCACCTTGAGAAGTAATCTGCACACCGGCGATCTTACCGGAAAGTGAAGTCGCCAAGCTCTGTTGGCCAGCTTTTGTCAACTCATCAGATTTCACCTCTTGCAGGGCATAACCCAAGGCTTTCTTCTCACGAGTCAAACCCATAGCGGTTACAACCACCTCATCCAACGCTTTTGAATCCGAGTCCAAAACAACGTTGATCACGGATGCCACAGGTACTTCCTTCGTTTTCAATCCTACATAAGAAATAAAGATCATCTTAGCGTCTCTCGGTACATCTAAACTAAAGTTTCCCTCAAAGTCCGTAACCGTACCAATCGTAGTGCCTTTCACAACGACAGCCGCACCGATCACGGGTTGCTGATCTTCCGATGATATAACATTACCTGTTATCTTCATCGTCTGTGCCGTTGCGACTCCTATGCCTATAAACAAGCATAATAACAAAAAAGTCAACCTTCTCATAAACACACTTTTTATTTAACAATTAATTATTTAAATCAAATTTCACACATAACTTACCATAGTTTACGAAGAACTTAGTTTAAAACAGCAGGATTATACATGCATATATATAAAATTACATTAAAATATTTACTTTACTTTTACATACAATCACACATACACCTAATCTTCACACTGCAAATATAAAGAATATTTTCTGTTAAAAACAAATAATACCATGATTTTGTGTCATTAAAACAGTCAAATATATTTCATAACGTCATTTTTAAACCTGTTAAATGCATATTTTGACACATAAGCAATATCATAATAACACAAAACCAATCAAGCAATAGATGTTTTTCAGTTAATCTATTTTACAACAATAAAGATTATACAAGATTTTAATATCATTTTAACAAACTATTTGATCTTTGATAAAAAAAGAAGATTTCCTTAAGAATCATAGCATTTCAACCTATTTCGCTTTCACTTGTAAATAAAATCGTTCTTCGTAGACTATGTTCCTTCCAAAATAAATGAATACATTTGCCTCACGTAAATCTTTAAAACTAATAGCATGAAACATTTTCTTTTAGCCATGGCTACTTTATGGTGTGTGGCAAGTACATTCTCCTCATTCGCGGCGGATAACAATAAATGGAAGCCTCTCTTCGGTAAAAATCTGGAAAACGCCAACTACAATCCGGAAGTTTGGAGCGAGACTGATGGCGTGTTAGGTGCCGTGAAGGACGAGTCTATCTGGACAAAGGATGAATATGAGAACTTCGAGCTGGATCTTGATTTTAAGACCGACGTGGGCACGAACAGCGGAGTAGTCGTTTACTGTACGGACACGAAGGATTGGATACCCAACTCGGTAGAAATACAGATAGCGGACGACCATTGTGAAAAATGGGGAAACGGCAAGCCGTATGAGAAATGCGGAGCCATTTACGGACATCTAGGCGCCGTGCAAGACAAGGTAGTCAAAAAACCCGGAGAGTGGAATCATATGCGTATCAAATGCGCCGGACAACATATCATGGTTATCCTCAATGGAAAGAAAGTTACCGAAATGGATATGAGCAAATGGACTTCCGGCACCAAGAACCCGGATGGAAGCGATATCCCAAGTTGGTTGCCCAAACCTTTCGCCGAATTACCGACCAAAGGATTTATCGGATTACAAGGAAAACATGGAGATTCATTAATCTGGTTCCGTAATATCAAGATTCGGAGTCTTTGATAGACCTATTATATAATGTACGTGAGGGGCCATAAACAGCCCCTCATCTATTTAAAAGACTCTCGTCCCTTTTCCTTGGTGAATCTCCGAGGCTTGCGTAATAATCACTTGCTTCACCCCGGCGTCTATCGCTTGGTAAGCGTTTTCCAGCTTCGGGATCATGCCCCCTTGGATAATTCCTTGTTCTACATATCCCTTAAACGCTATACGATCGATTTCCGGTATCACGCTCTCATCATCGTTCTCGTCCAACAAAACGCCTTTTTTCTCGAAACAGAACATCAATGTCACCTCAAAATGTTTCGCCAACGCTTTAGCGGCTTCTCCCGCTATCGTATCAGCGTTCGTATTCAACATATGGCCTTGCTTATCATGTGTAAGAGGAGCCAGTACCGGCACGATACCTTGATGGATAAGAGAGGCTAGCAAATCGGCATTCACCTCTTTCACGTCGCCTACGAAACCATAATCCACCTCTGCCACGGGACGTTTGTCGGAGCGCATCAAATTCATGTCCGCACCAGTCAATCCTAAAGCGTTTACGCCCAACGCCTGCAAGCCCGCTACGATGTTTTTATTCACCAACCCGCCATAGACCATTGTCACGACCTTCAAGGTCTCGGCATCTGTAATACGGCGACCGTTCACCATCTTGCTCTCGATCCCTAGTTGGGCGGCAAGCTTGGTAGCCGAGCGTCCTCCCCCATGCACCAAGACCTTATATCCCTCGATAGCAGCGAAATCGTTCAATAATTGACGAAGCGTTTTTTCTTCCTCAACGATCTTCCCTCCTACCTTTATCAAGACTAGTTTTTCCATACTTAATTCTTTTTTATAAAATTTTCTCGCCAAAGTTACTAAAAAAAGAAAGATTTGTATACATTTGCACTCGCAATGCGGTAGTAGCTCAGTTGGTAGAGCATCAGCTTCCCAAGCTGAGGGTCACGAGTTCGAGCCTCGCCTACCGCTCAAAAGAAGACACTCTCTGATTATCATGTCATTAACAGATAATCGGGAGTGTTTTTTTGTAAAAACAAATTACATGCACAGCAAAATCCCAGTGACTCAAAAGTAAGCAAAACTTTTCTTTCAAAAGAAAAGTAATATTCCTACATTTGTATGCACAAAGAAACAAAGACAACCGATAGTTATGATAAAGATATTCTCAACAGATAAAGTCAGAGAGCTCGATAAATATACCATTCAAAACGAACCGATCAGCTCTATCGACTTGGTAGAACGTGCGGCAACCGTATTTACAAGTGAATTTTGCCGCCGCTATTCCAAACAAACTCGTATTATCGTATTTGCCGGACAAGGAAACAACGGAGCCGATGCGCTGGCAATCGCCCGTATGCTGACGGATGCCGGTTACCGGGTGGAAACTTATCTGTTCAATCCAACCATGCGTCTTTCTGATGACTGTGAGCTAAACAAGCAACGGTTGCTTCACATGGAAAAGATCGAATTCACGGAAGTCGTGGACGATTTTGTCCCGCCCGAACTGGAAGAACGGGATGTCGTGATAGACGGCTTGTTCGGTTCCGGTCTGAATCGCCCCTTAACCGGAGGATTTGCCGCAATGGTAAGATATATCAACCAGTCGAATGCGACCGTCGTTGCGATCGACATTCCTTCCGGCCTGTTCGGAGAAGACAACCGCAAGAACGATCCGGACGCTATTATCCATGCCGATCTGACGCTGACATTCGGTTTTCCGAAATTAGCGTTTCTACTTCCCGAAAATGCAGAATTTGTCGGTGAATGGAAAGTACTGGACATCCTGTTACACCCGGAAATAATTGCCAGCACCCCGACACAATTCACATTGGTGACGGAAGAAGATATTGCTGCTGTTGATCTGGAACTGGAACGGCTGAATGCAGATAAAACCGATGCAGCGACACAGAAAGCCAAAACCAATAAACCTAA
>OGGV01000826.1_pt1 | contig 17487 bp, 17 predicted proteins | sample 1571301 | NCBI WGS metagenome assembly OGGV01 (sample SAMEA2582072, study PRJEB24529) | metagenome | biome: Human gut stool | place: China | collected 2011
GTCTTAATCACTATACTTGTAGCAATTAAGACTTTTAGATTTGGTTTATTTCTTGTTTTAACATTTCAATGAATTCTTCTGAAAATACTTTCTCTCTTATTGACTCCTTTATTAGCTCTATTAGTTCTAGCTCTGTTACATCAAGACTTCGTGGAATGTATGTTTCATCACCTCTTCTAGTTGCCTTGTAGACACAGAATCTTACTTCATCTCTCTTTAGCTCCTTGATGTAAATTTTCTCTATTGAGTATGTGTACTCTCCCTCTCCAACTTTTCCTTGATTTATTATCTTACAGTATTTAGTTTCCTTGATTATCTTTTCTTCACTCTTCTTACCCATGTTATTCACTCTCCTTATCTTATTCTAGTAGGAGCTTAGAAAGTTCTTCTGTTGTTACTACTACAATTGCATAATCACTTGAAAGCAAAAATAGTGAAGAAGTCCAATCAACTCCTTCACTACATTTAATTATATCAGTATATTCTGGTATTAATCCTTGTAACTTCTCTTCTTTCAGTATTTCAATATCCACGATATTTTCTGCTATAACTACATATCCACCTAAATCAGCTTCTATATTCCTATTAGCTCCATAGCTTTCATTTAGTATGGCTATTGTTACTTTCATACTTTCTATTACTTCTGATGGTATATTATTTACCTCTAGTATTTGATTTTCTTTATAAACCTTCTTCATCATCAATCCTCCCTAAAATATAAAAACTTCTATATGCAATCTAATTACACATAAAAGTTTCTTATAAGTAATGTCTTATTAAATATATTATTCTAAAATATAATATATATTTATATTTTAGATTTAGTTCTAAAATACAATTATTTATCAAAACTAACTACTAAAAGCAATTTACCAATTAGTTTTAATAATTAATGTTTCTTTTAAATGTATAATATGTTCCTATAAAGTAACAAATATAAATAACAATCATTAAAGCAACTCCAAAGATTATACTTAAAATAAATTCTATATTCCCAACAAAAACTGTAATTATATCATTATAAATTAGATAATAATTATATATAAATATAGCATCCCCAATCATTGCTATAACAATAGGCACTATGAAATATATGGAAATTTGTTTTAAAATAATCCTATTTATTTGATTTTCTTCAACACCTAATTTTCTAAGCACATTAAACCTATCTTTATGCTCAATAGAATCAGTAAGCTGGCTAAGTGATAAAATAGTTAAACTTATCATTAAAAGTACTATCCCTAAATATACTCCAAGAATTCTCATGGCTAAGGTTGTTGTTAAAATATTATTAATTTCTAGTGATTTGATTCTTATATCAATTACCCTATATGTTATGTCATTTTCATCACTATACTTTGTTACAAATTCAGAATTATTACTTCTAAACCAATTATAAATATAATTTTGTCTAAATTCATTAGCCTCTTCATATTTCATCTTATTTTCAATATTAGCAACAAAATTAGTTTCTATAAAGTCAAGGTTATCACATACTTCATCAGGTAAAATTATAATATTATCAGAATTAAAGTAAAAACCTTCTCCAATAGATTCCTTATAACTTGAATCTTGGCTAATATTATATGTTACTCCATTGATATTCAGCTTTGAATTTTTGCCTACATAATTATTTATTACTTCATCACTAACAGCATTATGCCATTGGGTTGTAAATTCCTTATCATTAAGTTTAATTTCATCATAGCCTAGCATGGTTCTTAATTTATTAAAATCACTTAGTTTTATTGCTAAAGTTGATTTAATATTATCATCGTGACTTATAATATATTTTTCTACCTGACAATAACTCTCTATGTCTTTCCCATTATTATTTAACCACTCTACAATCTCACTATAATCTAATTTAGGAATTACTTTAATATCATCTATATTAGATTGAGCTAAAAAATTAGTACTATAATTATTTCTTATCTCTATATCATAAGGAACTCTCATATCTAAATATCCCATTGACCACTGAGACATTACAAGTGTCATTATAAAACTTATCATAGCACCTAAAAAAGTAATTGATATTGTAGCCATTAATATTGGAGCTGTCTTTACTTTAGATACTATTGCCCCTATTAAAAATAAATTTGTTCCTTCATATTTAAAATTAATGCATTTATTTTTTATATAAATCATAATATAAGCTATTGAATAAAATAATGCATAAGTCCCTATTATAAAAGTAATCAAAGATATTCCTATATACATCAATGATTTTACACTATAATCAATCTCTGAATTTATTAATTTAACAGTATAGCTACCACTAATAATATACATAATTATTGATACTACAAATATTGCTATATACACTTTGTTACTTCTTTTAAATTGAAATTCAACTTGTTTATGTGCATTTATCATATCTATAAGCTTTATTTTTCTTAAAACTATAACATTATACAGTCCAATTATACAAAACATAGATATAAAAAATATAAATGTAATTACCACTGTATCAGCATATAACTTTATACTAAAGACTACTTCCTGCTTTGCACTTATTAACACTATCGCTGTAATTGCTTGAGAAAATAAAGTTCCTACCAATATTCCTGTTATTATAGCTAAAAATCCTACTACAATTGTTTCAATAAAAAACATCAATGATACACTTATTTGTTCAGCTCCAAGTAACACATATGTGGCAAATTCTCTCTTACGTCTCCCTATCATATATTTATTAACATAAGCTATAAGTAAAATAAGAATTGCTGTAATCAAATAAGTTGAATACTGTAATATTATCTTTAAAGCTCTAAAGTTATAGGATTCTTCTGTAATTAATTCATAATCAGAACTAGAAAGCGATGTAATTGCATAAAACAAACTTACACATATTGCTATAGTTATAAAATAAATCAAATAATCTTTAATAGATTTTCTAACATTAGTTTTGGCTAGCTGAGCGTACATCTCTAACATCACCACCTAATAAAGCTACTACATCTAATATTTTATTGAAAAATTGTCGTCTTGTATTTGTACCTCTTACTAACTCTGTAAAGATTTTACCGTCCTTAATAAATAATATTCTATCACAATAGCTAGCCGTAAATGAATCATGAGTTACCATTAATATTGTTGCCTCTAAATCTCTATTTAAATTTGATATCATTTCTATTAACATTTGAGCCGCTTTTGAATCTAATGCACCTGTAGGTTCATCTGCTAATATAAGTTTAGGATTAGTTACTAATGCCCTTGCACATGCAGTTCTTTGTTTTTGTCCACCTGATACCTCATAAGGATATTTTGAAAGCAAATCTTCTATTCCTAGTTCTTTTGCTACGTTTATTACTTTATTATCTATCTCACTCTTTTTAGTTTTATTTATAGTTAGTGCTAAAGCTATATTTTCATGTATAGTTAATGTATCTAACAAATTAAAATCTTGGAATATAAAACCCAAATTTTCTCTTCTAAACTTAGCTATTTTCTTCTGGTTTATTTCAGTTAAATCTTTTCCATCTAGATAAATACTTCCTGCACTTACATCATCAATTGTAGCTATCAAATTTAATAATGTTGTCTTTCCTGACCCTGACGGTCCCATTACCCCTACAAACTCACCTTTTTTCACATTAAAGCTTATTCCATCAATAGCTTTAACAGTCACTACTACGCCAAATCTAAGACCTACACCGTCTTTAGGATCTAATCGGTTGTTGGTTTTGATTTCCATTCCCCAATTCTTATTCTTGTAAGATGATTTAGTCCGTTTTACTTTTTTGGCATTTTCTGAGATATACTTGACGTTATCCCATTTTCTAAACAGCTTTCTGGCCTCTCCTTCATATAAGTAACTGTTTTCGCCTATTATATCGTTAGTGGGATTCTGCTTATCATCATTGATAGAATAAATTGTTTTATCATCCTTTATTCTACCAAACTTTAAATTCAACTCAGTGTTTGTATAGTCAACACCCTGCGATCTATTACATATAGGAAAATAACACATTGTCGCTCTTGAAATATACGGATAATGATCATCCTTCATTGGTATAGGAAAGTGATAATTGTATGTATTCCACTTTTCACTTATATCTGTAACCAAGAATTTAATTTCATCGTTTTGCGATTGTATTATTTGTTCTATCCTAATAGGAACTATACCATGACCGTACAAAGCAATCGTTTCAGGAGTAGGCTGAGTGTCCCAACCTCTGGCAGAATCAATTATCATCGCTTTAGCTAGTTCTCGGTTTAATCCAAGCACATCAATCAGATAAGAAAGTTTACGTGCAATCCAAGGAGCTGCATATGATGTTCCTGAAACATCTGCATAATTAAATGGCTCACAAACACGAATAAACTGTTCCTTGCTTCCGCCATAATAGCTGACATCCGGCTTAGCAAAAAAGCTCAATGCTAACCCTTTTCTGGCATAGTGAGGTGAAATCCCGGACTTAGTGACCGAATTAACAACCATACTGTTAATTGAATCAGCAGGAGATCCTATTTTTGTAACGCTATCATTTGGTCTATTTGTTCCTGCAATTACAAAGATAATATCATATTCATTCTGAAGTTGATCCAAAACAGCAGCTTCAGCAGAAATATAATTATCACTTATTTCCTTGTCACTTCCAAGTGATAAGTTCCATACTTTTATATCCCTGTTATCTGAAATTATCTGCTTAATAAGTTTAATGATTGTAAAAGATGAAAATCCTGTTTTTAAGGATACTCCAAAATGACGCACTCTAAATCTTCCACACCCATCGTCCAACCAAGGATTTAACGTCGGTCCGTCAACTATTATTGAAGTTACAGCTGTCCCATGTCTTTTATCATCTGTTGTTTTTTTCAAGTTTTCATCTGTCATATCATGATACTCGACCCATTCGTGAAAATATACCGTATCATCAAACAAAGTATCAATTACACCAATAGTAGGTTCAATTCCAGGTGAAGGTATATACATCAGCCCTGTATCTGCATCTATTTTAAAATCTTCAGGAGACAAGGAGGAAAGATTCTCTGTTGCCATTGCCACCAAATACGGAGCCTTTTCGATCAACGTTTTCAACTGGTTCTCATCAAGGAAAACTGTCAAATTGTCAAGGATGTGGCTTGATAATACATCAATACCGAATCCGCTTAATAGTCGTTTCGTATCTATTCCTGTATCATATAATGTGATAATACTTTGAGTAATATGGGAGTTTAATACTTCTCTATCATAATCAACAAAATTATCTATATATGATACATCGGCAATTACCTGTTTAAAACAAGATTTGCTAATACTATACTTATCAAATCGTATTTTGTCGATTGATGCGCTATCATTAAAGAGAGTCTGATTGATCGAATTAAGTGAGTTATCATTCATTATTTGATTAGTTATTTCAAGAATTTTAATGGTATTATCTAGGTCAACCATATCGATATAGTAAGTGATAATATGTCTGTCTTTCTTTTCATTAAACTTAGCACCTACGATAGCATAGTTTGAATCTGCTCCTTTTAGCAATGCTGCTATACGGTTTGACTTAGCTACAATTTTATTGTAGTGTACACTAATTAGAATACCACTAAATGGTCTACTTTCATTCTGCCAGAATAGTTTGATTCTTTTAAGTTCTTCAATATTTTTTTTAATTTTATCAAACGTTACTGTTACCTTGCCGTTCATTGAAGCACCACCACCAGCTCCTGGTTTGGATGCTTGAACAAATCGTTTTCCTTTTAGCTCTAGCACATCATTCATTAATTCAGTCCTCCTTACTTATCTTCCTAGCCACAGAGCTTTTTGACTCTCCTTTTAGTTTTTCAATTTCTCTTACGGTAAAACCTTGAGCAGATAGCTGATTCACAGTTATATCATCAAGATTATTAATCAATCGACTATAAAGTCTTCTGAGATAGTCATATTCGTATTCAATATCACTAAATGCTAGTGAAGTTTTTATCAAGTTCTTTAATTCTCCGGGATAAGGTAATTCATTAGCTGTATTAAGGATTTTCTTAAATAAACGCACATCTTTAGATACACCTTTAAAGTTTTTAATAAAGGAGTTTAAATATGATTCGGCAATTTCAACCAAATCCTCCTTTGCATATCTATTAAAATTAATAGTAGCATCGAAGCGTCTTATCAAAGCTTTATCGAAATTTTTGAAAAGATTTGTAGTGGCTATTACTACAATTTCTTTGTTCAAATCAGACAATCTGTCTAATTCTCTCAACATAGTAGATGTAACCCTTCCCATTTCTCGAACATCATTTGAACTTATTCGATCAAGTGCAATTACATCAATCTCATCAAACAGTATTATTACATTTCCCGGGTATGGCAAAGCATTAATTTCTTTAAAAACGTTTGAAATATTTTTATTAGTTTGGCCTAATTTACTATCAATTAAATTATCAAAATTGACGCTGAATAGTGATTTCTCTGATAATCTAGCAATTTGCTTGACTGCCTCAGTCTTTCCGGTTCCAGGCATTCCTTCAAACATAAACTTATTAATGCCAATATTATGTTTGATTGCATTTATTACTCCTTTAATATCTTCTGAAATAGCTGTTGGCAAATTTAACGGAGCAAGATTACGAATATCCACTTGTTTTAAATAGTCACTTTCGAAGTCAGAACCCTGAGGGACATACTGATTCGCTTGTGCAATCATACTCATAATATATTCAGCAAGTTGATCATCGCCAATACTATCAAAATATCTTGCTATACCTATCGCTTCATTTCGGAAAGCGTTTTCATTTCTTTCTACATGATATCTAATTAGGTTTAATATATTCTGCTTTTTCAATACGCAACACTCCTACATTTGAATTATATCACATTCTGGGACAGATGTCAATGCTTTGGGACAAAATTTTTGGTTTAAAATTGTTGGATTATCTACACTATAATGCCATCGCCATTATGCTCATTGAGCAACATTATGCAATGGCAGCTTTTCTTCCTCTCTTATAAGCTCTTTGCAGGCTCTGACTGTTCCGCAGTTATATATCGGGTCATACAACAATTTGTTGAACTCAGCACTTGACCGATTGCCCTTGCATTGTTTTGTGATTAGGCTTTCCGTCTTGTGGATAAATATGCCCATAATGTAGATATCGTTCATTGACATCGTTCCCTTTTGTTTTGAAATGTTTTCCATTAAATAGGCTTTATGTGCTTTCCGTGTTTTTTTGTAAAAAATCCAGATTTATCAACCGTAAATTTGCAGTAGAAAATATTTTGTGAAAAAGTTTCAAAAAATGTTGTGTTTTGGGAGGCTAGAGGGATTGTCATCTATTTTGGTACTCTCGTAAAAAAGCAGGCTAAAGGAATAAAAAGGATATACCAAAAGAAAACAAGTCAAGAGGGAAAATCAAAAGTGGGAAAACAAAGAGTCCTACAATGAGATTGCCAAGTGGTTCCAACACTGCATGATGGCGATGTAATTATCATGGATAACATGCGTTCTCATCATGTGAAAGAAGTTGCAGAAGTGATCAGGCAGTCGGATAAGCTTTACTACTTCTGCCTGCTCTTTATAAATTACTATCTCTTTTAGAGCATTTCTTGTATACCCAAATGAAATTCTTTTTTGATTACTCATAAAAAATAACCTCCTGAAATAAAAAAATGATACGAAGTGAAGAAACCTCGCATCATTAAAATACATATTCTTATTTAATACGAACTTGCGCTATATAAACCTACAACCTATCGATCGCTGCAACGATTTCTCTTGCATATTTTCGTGCAACGAAGTCAAAGATTTTCTTTGTGACACCAAATATCCATATGCCATAAGATAATAAATGGATAATTAGACATACCCATACCTTTGCAGATAAGACATCCTCAAAAGAACTACTATAAACACTGATTCCAAAAAGAACAACTAATAATAACGAATAGAGAGAAAATACAATCAAAAAAATTTTTTTAAGCGAATAAATATTCCTTATAAATCCATAGTTAATATTCTCTTCTCTAACTAAGCTGAACTTCTCATCCCTTGTTTTTTGCCTTAACCACGAAGATACGTCTTTAAGTATTTTTTGAGACTTCTTTTTATCATAATCAAGTAAATCCGAAAAACTCGGCTCCAATTTCGATAATTTTTCATAGTATCGTTTTAAACATTTTTGGCTTAATTCTTTTGAATCGAGCATAAGAAATTCAACGATATAATCCTTTAAATCCATTTTATTTCCAAAGAACCTGATCCAACAAGAAAACAAGCAACTGTACGCTAAGATTAATGATGCCAATAGAACCGTAAAAGTGATATTTCTAAACGCATCAATCATTACGTATCCATCAAGCAACATCGGTGCTATTACAAATAACATTGCACATATTCGTGCCCTTATATCGTATTTATCAAAAATATCAACTGACATTTACAAAGCCTCTATCTATTGTTTAAAAAATTATTCATTCCATTCCTCTACATTTTTATCAAACTCAATTTTCTTCAGATTACTCCATCCTGTGCGATCTGGCATATTGCCTCGTGAATGATGTATGATACATCCATTGCTATTGCTATAAACTTTTACTCCACGACGAACATAAGCATTTACAACCATTTGCAGCGGATGATCTGAATCTTCAGCACAAGATACAAAAGCAACTCTATTATCAGATTCATTTTCTTTTACAATATTGCCAACCATTCTATTCATAATCTTTGGAGTCACATTATGCCTGCCTCCATGATGAGGAATTTGATAGAAGTTTACATCATTATTCATATAAATGCCTTGTGTTTCAGAATAATCCATCGCCTCTGTCAGTGCCTTTTTCCCAGCATCTCCTGTCAGAAGAATTCCGTCTCCTGTTGGCATATCTCCATATATAACTGTGCTCATTTCATTTTCAGCTGTCGTTGTTATATCTTCTCTTAAATATTCATCAGTCCAACTTTCAATTAGATTCTTGATGTAATTACCGAATGTTCTCATCACACCCCAGATAGTTCTATAATTTGTTGTACTCTCTGCAGTAAGTGGCGTTTTATTAGATTCAATTATTAAATCAAGATAAAATTCCTTCTTTGGAGACAAAATAATCAGCCTATCGTTTATAATTGTCCCCTGAAATGCCTCATGGATTTTTATTCCTTTATCCATGGCAATCTTTTCAAGATCTGAAATAAAGGAATATTTTTCTCTTAGTCTATTTTCTAAGCTTTTTTCTGTGATTCTACCATCGTCCTTATTATTTTCAAGCTCTTCAGCATAAAGCCAAGGCCTGTTCATATACAAGGTATTAACATTAAATCTTTCTAATACTTCAATAAGTCCTGACGTATGATCCTGATCCGGATGAGAAACTATAACAGCATCTATGACTCTTTCAGATTCAGCAACATCTGCAAAGTAATACTTATTTAAATGCTCAACCATTTCTTCTCCATACGCCTTAAATCCACCATCATAAATACAGATTTTATATGTATCATTTTCTTTCCATCGCAAAACTATAGCATCTGCATCTTGTTTCGCTTTTGTATTTTTTACTCCAATGAAGTCTACTTCGTAACCCATAAATCCTCCTGCAACAAAATAACAACTATACCTATTTCACATCAAAATATCATATATAATTTTTTCTGATAGAATTATTCATATAAATTTTCGTATTCAAAAACGAAAAAGTGATAGTCTTACACACTAATATAAACGTGTTTACTCGTAGATTTTCCTACTTTTACTACAAGTTCATATTCAATAAAGAATAATATACAATTACCCATTATTGTCGACATTCGCCATTACAATTATACAAGATTTCCATCTTGTCGTCAATACATTCGACAATATTCGACAAATACTTTTCATGAATTTCGTTTATTTTTAAATGGCACGAAACATTTTTGAACATTCTCAATATCTCTATTAAAACTTATAGCCAAAACACTTCCATAAGATCAGCATAACATAAGAAAAATCTCATGTCAACAGATTCGCACCAAATAGTCGTTTTTCACATGATTTGGTCAATCATTCTCGCCATATTCCTCCAACAGCCGCAAATACTCCTTTTCCTCGCTATCAATCACATCCTTTGCAAACTCCTCCGCATCCTGCACGGAATTACTCAAAATCTCAAATCCAACCGCCGCCCTGAACACATCCACTGGAATTTCTTCCAACCTGTCGGAAAAAATCTCAATCTGAAATCCATCGCAAAGAGTAATACTCCCGTCTTTTTTCTCCTTCTGAATCTTTCTCAAAGACGTTATCTTCACATAAAAGCCATGATACAGCATATTCACATCTCCCATCTCATTTGCATTTGTTCTTCCATTTCCAGATTCTCCGACTGAATCACCTCCGCCAAAGCTGTTTCCAAGTAACTCATATCCAAACCATTTTCTTTGTAGCCTTGCTCAATGATATCATAATACTCCGCCGTTGGAGATTCCAGCGGCCTGTCGCCGTTCATGATGTAAACCATGGCTTCAACAGATTCTCCGTTCAGTTCAAGAGTAATGCCTTCCTTGCGATAATATTTTGGAAAGCCCTCGTATCTGTCCAAAAAGCGTTCATCCTGTGCCTCTAATTTCCAAAGCAAAATTGGAACTTCCGCATCTGCATTCGGCTCAATCGTAGCATGATACCGGAATTGCAGCTCATAGCCTTTCAGCATCGCTGCTCCAGCAACTGTCGAATTCGGACAGCGATACGCCATCTGCTCCAGATTGATGTTGCTTCCGTATGCAGCATATAAAATTTTCTTACCCATAAAAATACTCCTTTACATCGACATGAAAAAGCCCATGCTTTCTTCTTCCTCGTATTCCTCTTCAAAATCGTTCGTAACGGCTTCATCCGGCTCATCGGGTACGTTTTCGCATTGTTCCTGAACCTCGCTTACAGGCTCGACACGCTGCTCACGGGCGGCAATACGTTCCTGCTTCAGCCGTTCCCGTTGGGCAATCGCATCCTCCGGATGCCGCCACGAAATACAGCCGTCCAAATGGGAAATTAGATGCTTGCGACAATTCTTAAATTCCTCGCCGTTCAGCCCCAGATTGATCAACCAGACCCTTGCACTGTACCTCAGATTATCGCTCTCTGAAATGTGCGGCGAACAGAATTTTTTCGTCAGCGCAGCATTGGAAATGGCAAGCGCAAGAGTCACATAAGATCTAATAACTCCGGCGTGCAATGAACTATTGCAGGCTCTCATCTCCCAATGCCCATTAGCAAAAAAACTATGTAAATTACAAGCTTTATAGCGAGTGGAACTGTAATGATGATGCACCTCATCCATATCGCCTCTATACCACAATTTCTGGATTGCTTCGATAGTTTTAGGTTTCTCTTTGTTCAGCATTTCCAGAAAATCTCTGTCCACCTTCTGGCAGTAAGTTTCTCTCATAGGCGATACCTGAAGCATATCAAACAAGAAGTTTTCCTTGCTGGCAAAAATGTTCACCAAGTTTCGCAAACTCTGCGCCGTATAAGGTGCACCGTCTACATGAATGTGAATACCGCAATTGTACTGTGCTCCGGTCACACCGTCAGCGCTTCTGACCGCCCGGACAATTTCCTGCAACAGTGGAATATCGCTATATTCCAGCACCGGTGTGACGATTTCCACGGCATACTCTCTTGACGCATTACCGCCGTTTTTGTCCACACGCCGAATGCTGGAATCATAAACAACTGCCCATTTTCTGTCCTTGCTATCACAAATATGATACTTATCGTAACTGCCGCCAAAGTGCTCCGGCACGCTGTCAAATACTCTGCCGATTGCCCTTGCGGCTGCGTTTCTCGTCAATCCGGTACACTCAATTTCCACGCCAAATTTTTGCGTTTTAATCCCGTCAAAATTTCCTGACAAATTCTCATCTCCCATGAAAAAACGACCTGCAATGCAAGCCGTTTTTCTTGATATTTCGTTATTTTTCCATCTGTGCTTTTACTTCCACGCCGCCCTTGAAAACGATCAGTAATTTCTCTTTCGACAGCACTTTCACGCAATCAATCAGCTTGCGGACAATCACATTGTCAAACACTTCAACCTGAAAGTTTTCATGTGCCAGCATTTCCATGGCAGAATCGATTTTATTCTGCGTATCCGTTGAAATCTCTGCATTCTTTCGGAGTTCCGAAAGCTTTTCATTTATCTCTTGTTCCTCTGCATGAATTTTTTCAAACTCGCAGTCCAGCTTATTCTCATCACATCCGCCGCCAGTAATCAGCGATATCAAGTCGTTTCGGGCTTTATCTAAATCCTTCAGCCGCTGTTCCAGATTCAAAATTTCCTGTTGGTTTTTGCACTCTAGAACCGAGCCGATATTTGCTTTCAAAATTTTAGCAATCTCATCTCCACAGCCGAGATATTCGTTCACTGCTTTCAGAATCGCTCTATGCAACTTGTCCTCATGAATGGTCGGCGATTCGGAACAATACTTTTTCCCATGATCCAGACGGCTGATACATCGCCAGACAATCTGCTTTTTACCGCCAGCCGTCCATGTACACCGACGATATGGCGTGCCGCAATTGCCACATATCAAAAGTTCGGAAAGCGCGTATTTACTGGAATATTTTCCTTGCTCGGTAGTCGTTTTATCGCTGATTTTACGCTTACTGGAACGCCTTGCAAGTTCTTGTTGAACACGGTTGAACGTGTCCCTATCAATGATTGGCGCATGATGTTTTGTCACCAGATACATGGGACGTTCACCGTTATTTTTCACAACCTTTTTGGTAATGCAGTCAGCAGTAAATGTTTTTTGCAGAAGCACATCGCCCACATATTTTTCATTTTTCAGAATGCTTTTGATGTTGGATTCGCTCCAGATCTGATTGCCCATGGCAGTCAGTTTCCCTTTAGATTCAAGAGCATTCTTTATCCTTGTGAAGCTCAATCCGTCCAGAAATAATTCGTATATCAAATGGACTGTTTCCGCTTCATCAGGAACAATTTCCGGCTTGCCATCTGCACCTTTCTGATATCCCAGAAGCTTGGAATATTGAAACGCCACCTTGCCTTCTGCATAAGCTTTTTGCTTGCCCCAGCTGACATTCTTACTGATGGACTCACTCTCCGCCTGAGCAAATGAGCCGTACAGAGCAATCATAAATTCACTTGTCATGGTCATTGTGTTGATGTTTTCCTTCTCGAAGATGACGCCGATTCCAAGGTCTTTTAATTGCCGCACATACTCCAAGCAATCCACAGTGTTTCGGGCGAATCTTGATATTGACTTGGTAATCACAATGTCAATTTTCTGCTTTTTACACAGCCGTATCATTTTCAAAAATTCCGGTCTTTTCTTTGCTTGAGTGCCGGAAATTCCTTCGTCGGCAAATATGCCAGCCAGTGTCCATTCCTTTTTGCGATTGATCAAATCCGTATAATATGCGATCTGAACCTGGTAGCTGTTTTGCTGCTCCTCCTGTTCCGTCGATACACGACAGTATGCCGCCACTCTAAGCTGATGGTATTTATCCCTGTTTTCCGTAGTTTGCGGCTTTGCAGGAATTACCCTGACATTGGGCGCTGTGGTCATTTTGCATCTTCCTTTCTATGATATTTTTGATGACAACGCCATTGATAAATTCGATTTCAACGGTGCAAAAATGGCTTACCAGAATCCGTGAAATACAGGATTGCGGTAAGCCAATGTCAAGCGTATTCAGTTGTTCGCAGTTTTTCAAAATTCCCCTTAACTGCATCGTTTTCTGCGGTTTATCGCTGTAGATACAGCAGTCATATTTCAGTTCTGCAAGCTTGCATATTTCTTCTTTCGCACTTTCAAAATCAACATCAGGAATTTCCATCAAGCGGCTGATTTCATTCTGCTGACGGGTTATCTCAATACTCGGCGTATATCTGCTGATTTCTGCATCAGCATCAAGCAAATTGGGATTTGCAATCACTGTATTCAGAACAGCGACGATTATTCCAATCAGCATCTGATCTGTAATTCTGTGGCTGAATCGTGAGCATTCCGGATTGCGGCAGTCCCATTTTTCAGAGTGCGTATTGCCGCCGATTCTTGAAATCCGATGACCGCATTCCGCACAATATGTAAGACTGCGGATTGCCTGAAGCTCCTCAGAAATCTCGACGACTGTAGTCGATTTAATTTTCTTCCGCATATTTGCTCTGCAAAACATATTTTCATCAATGATTGCAGGATAGCCGTTTCTGCCCAGATACTTTTCATTTTCCAGAATCCGCTTTATCATGTTTTTGTTCCACACAAAATCGATGCCATTGTAAGGAATGCCTTGACTACTCATCCAATTTGCAATGGCAAGCAGGGAACTGCCGTTTAAGTAAGCCTGAAATATGTTCTGCACGGCTTTACTTTCCGTTGGCTTTGGCTGAATTTCTCCGTTCCGCATCATGTAGCCAAATGGGATTGTTCTGTTTTTCATGTATTTTACACCAGCCTTTCAGTAAATTTCAGACCGCCGTACAGATGGAATTCCAGTTCATTCTGGTTAATCACAATGATTTTCTCAACCAGACTTTCGAACATGATCTCATTGAATTCTGTCATCAGCTCCATGCCGTTTTCAATGATTGAAGCGATATCCTTGATTTGATCTATCATATCGTCCTCACCATCGGAGCGCACGATTTTATGCTGTTCACGGCTGAGTTTGTTAATCTTGGAATTGAGTTCAGCAATTTGCTCAAGGTACTTTGCTTCGTCCAGAAATCCTTTTGTTTTCAGCCGGGCAAGTACGTGATTCTGCTCCTTAAGTTTGGCGATTTCCTTTGCAATCTCCATGTACTGCTGATTGCCGCTGAATTTGCGGTTTTTCAGCTCCTGAAGCTGTGAAATTATAGGAGGAAAAATCACGCTGTATTGCGATTTCAGCTTATTGTAAACCCGCATAAACGTTTCATAAATTTTTGATTCTGGCAACCGCTGTCCGCCGCACTTTTCCGCATTCTCATTGTGCGTTCTACACACCCAGTAATATTTTTCACGACAGCGTTTCCTTTTAAAAGTTGCACCGCAAAAACCGCAGATAAGCTTTCTGGACAGCGGATGTTCACAGCATGTAGATTGTGCTTTTTGTCCCCGAATCGCCAGCAATTCCTGCACTTTTTCAAAATCTAACTTATCCACAATGGCGTCATTGATTCCAGAAACATAATATTTTTCATACTCTCCATGATTTATTTTCTTCATATATGGCAAAGTTGTCGTTTTATACGTCTTCTGAAAAACCGCATCGCCAATGTATCTCTCGTTCGTCAAAATATATTTCACGCTAAAAAATGACCACGCCGATTTACTGATACTGCTTGGAATTTTCAAATCATTCAGTATATTTGCGATTTTCGTAATTCCATAGCCGCTTAAGTACCATGTGAAAATATTTCTGACAATTTTTGCTTCTGTTTCATTGATTTCCAATCGTCCATTGCAGATGGAAAAACCATAGGGAGGACAGGAGATTTTATAACTTCCATCAGCCATGCGTTTTCGATTTGCCCACCGCATATTCTGGGAAATCGATACCGACTCTTCCTGTGCTAATCCTCCCATCAGCGTGATCATCATTTCGTCTGAAATGTTCGCCGTATCGATATTTTCTTTCTCAAAAAGTACCGTAATTCCAAGTGATTTTAGTTCCCGCAGAACGGTCAGGCATTCCTTGGTATTCCGTGCGAAACGACTTATTGATTTTGCTATGATACGATCAATTTTACCTCTGCGGCAGTCTTTGAGCATCCGCTGAAACTCCTCACGTTTATCCATTCGGGTGCCCGTTATGCCTTCATCAGCGTATACCGAAATCAATGTTTCCGTTTTACTATCAGCAAGGAAATTTTCATAGTACCGCATCTGCGTCATGAACGAGTTCAGCTGATCAGCGGAATCAGAACTGACTCTGCAATATGCTGCAACCCGAATTTCCTGTTCCTGTTTCGCTGTAATTGTCGGCTGAATTACTGTTACATTCGGATTCAAGTTAGCACCTCCATCTGATTTTTACACTACATACACAATACCACTTTTTCCTGAAAAATGGTATCACCAAATCCAACGAAATCACGCCGCCAAAGCTGTGCAGAACTGACGAAAGCAGCCCTCTTTGTTTAGCGCATTCAATTGCTTCAATTGTTCCTCCGTCAAAATTCCCTCGGCAAGCAGTTTCTCTGAAATCTGTCGGAGAATCCCATAGGCATATTCGGCTTGTCCGTACTTGTTCATTTTCCTCTTTCCTTTACACATTTGTACCTGGAACATAAAATTTTTCCCGATCTTGTATCTGCCCAGATACATTTTCGGCAATTTTCGCCGTAATGAAATTTTTTTCTTCTATGCAAAATCAGATTTCTGATTTCGTTCCAGCTTAACTTCTCTTTCAACTTACCACACTCCAATTCATTATATATAACGCAAATGCAGGAAAAAATGCTCCTGCACTTGCGTTATATCCGCACTGCTGGATTTGATTTGCCTTAGCAAAAAAACAGTGCGGTATAACTTTAACGTTTTGCCTTCGTCTGATTTCTCAGACGATTTCCCGTGATATTTGTCCTTAACACCCGTCACGGCAGAACATCGGAAACGACTGACAGCGTATCAGTCTCATGGAAATTTCATCCCTTCGAGGATCTCCCGAAGCTGCCCTCATTGCCTGATTCCCCGACCAAGGGGTGCTGTGACTGGACGGAAGTAGCATTATCCTCCTGCGTTTCATTGCCCCTGAAAAGCTGTTTCAGTCTCGAAGCTTCATATTTCTCGCTCGCTCTTTCGAGGCCGTGGCGTATGGCTTCTCTGGCTGACGATTGTTACACCGCCCGCAGGATTCATGTATTCCCGATGCTGGATATTCAATTGTCAAGATGCGTGAAGGTTTTTTCGTGCCCTTCTACTTAGAGGGGAATGGGAAGGGCGTTTTGCACACCCTTTTTACAAAAATTTTTTTAGTTTTTTGATTGACTGGTCTAATGACTTTCTGACAGCATATCTGTTCACACCCTCGTACTCAGCAATTTGACGCTCCGTCCAGCCATACAGGTAAAACAGTTCTACACGTTTTCTCTGTGTTTCCGTGAGTTGCTCCAAAGCAAGACATATCTGCTCATTTTGCAAATTGGCAAGCACTGTGTTTTCCACCGGATTCCAATCGATATTAGATATTTTCAAATTAGATTCTTCATCTTCTGTGTATCCTTCGTCAGTATGAAGCTGCTGCCGTTTTCTTTCTCTGTCCTCATTGGCAAAGTATGCATTAAATATTTCCGCATACGGTTCAAATTCCTCCGATGTCATAATAATTTCGTTTGCAAACCTAGGATTTTTCACTACAAAATTAGAATCTTCAGTAACGATTATGTATCTGCATCCACAGAAAGCATCATAAACTCTGCACAACGGGAGATAGTAAAATCCCTTTTTCGCAACGATTTCTTTGACATCGGACATTTCTATTTTCTTGAATCTTCGATCCATTTTCTCACCTCCGTTTGATATATAAGGTTTTAAATCAAACGAAGGCTATGGA
>OGGV01000837.1_pt1 | contig 17355 bp, 24 predicted proteins | sample 1571301 | NCBI WGS metagenome assembly OGGV01 (sample SAMEA2582072, study PRJEB24529) | metagenome | biome: Human gut stool | place: China | collected 2011
AAAGTTGTGTGACCATGTAAATTTTTTACAGCAATTCCCCAATAAATGGAAGTGAAAAAGCAGCGATATTTTACATTTATTGTCATGAACTATCATCAATTGTAAATTATTGACATGGACAAAAACATATTGTCGTATTATAATAATTAATATGATATATTAATTAATGGGAGTTGATAAAATGGGTAGAGCAAAAAATGGTACGATTAAGAATTTTAATAATCTATCTAATGATAATAAAGCACGTGAATTAAAGAAGTTAGCAAAAAGGGCAAATGTTAGACTAGCATACATGGAAGAAAAAGGAATAACAAACAGCACATATAAGTATGCGAGTAATTACAATAAAGAGGTAGGTCGTAAATCAAATAGATTTTTTGAAGGAACAAGATATAAAAGTAGCAAGGAATTAAACCAAGCTTATAAAACATTAACAGCTTTTTTAAATGACGATAGGTCGTTAATGAGAGGTGTAAAATATGACATAATAGACCGAGTAAAAGAAAAAGTAAAAGATAGGAGCTTAGACTACCATAAATTAAAAAAACTACCAAAAGCAGAGCGAGAGTATGCAATGCAATATCTATCCAAGCTTAGCAATAGAAGATTAAAGTCCTTAGAGGATGCTAAAAAGACAAAAGGCGCTTATGATAAAGCTTATGTACATAACGTTTTACAAGACGGTAAGAAAAAGAATAGATTTTACACAGGATACAACAAGGGCAAGTTAAAAGGACAATTTCAAAATGTAGTTGATTTCCTTAACTCTAAAACGTCAACTATAAGAGGTTGGAACGCAATTAATAGAGATAGAATAAATACTTTTAGAGATAAAGGCGTATTTATACCACAAGGAAAAGAACAAGAGTTTATTGATTTCTTATCGTCTAATCAATTCGCACAATTAAAGGAAAGAGCAGACAGTAACCAAATCATTGAAATGTATCATAACGCTAGAAAAAGAGATATTGAGGTCGATAAAATGAACAAAGAGTTTGACAGCTTTTTAAATAATCCCGAGAAAAATTTTGATGAACTATTAGAAGATTTAGAGATAGCACCGTGGGAAATAGACGACTATGAATTATTACATTAGGAGGGTAACATGAAGTATTTAAATGTTGAAACTACAAAAGGAGTATTTAAAGAAGTAGTATGGAGTGTACACGACTTTCCATATGAACGCTTTGCTATGGAAGAAATAATAACTAAAAAAAGAACTTCATATTATAATATTCCTTGTGCTTTTGACATTGAGAGTACAACAATAGAACCACCAAAAAATGGGGATGGTGAATATATATACAAGCCATACGCTTTCATGTACCACTGGCAAGCATGTATAAAAGACCAAGTTGTATTCGGTAGAACATGGGAAGAGTTCACATTATTTATGTGCAATTTAAGAAGTGCTTTAGGACTAAGTGAAAAAAGAAAACTTGTTATATATGTACATAACTTAGCTTATGAGTTCCAATTCATGAAAGACTTTATTGAAATAGATAGCATTTTTGCAAAAGATAGTAGAAAACCAATGAAAATTGATAGTAGTGGCATTGAGTTCAGATGTTCATATTTTCTATCTAATATGTCATTATCTAAGTTTTGTGAAAATAGCAACAATGTAACTTACTATAAGTTAGATGGTGATAAATACGACTATAGAAAATTAAGACTACCTAATACACAAATGGAGGAATACGAACTTGTGTATTGCTACAATGATGTTAGAGGATTGTGTCAATGTATAGCAGATAAATTAGAACATGATACAATAGCAACTATTCCATTGACATCAACCGGTTACGTTAGGCGTGAATATAGACAATCTATGAATACAAAAGAATTAAGATATAATTTTATTAAATGTCAATTAAATGAACACGATTATAAAATGTTACGTGAAGCATTTAGAGGTGGAAACACACATGCCAATCTAAGATATTCTAACGTGATAATGAATAATGTATGGTCATTTGATATCAGTTCTAGTTATCCTACGTGTATTGCTATTGACGACTTCCCTATCGGAAAATTCACAAGAGCAAAAGTTAAAACACAAAAGAAGTTAGATTATTTATGTAAGAATTATTGTTGCGTATTTACGGTACAATTTAAAGATATATACATTAAAAAAGAAACTGCAATACCTTATATAGATATAGCGCATTGCAATAAATATCCACTTAAAAAAGCTATTAATGATAATGGAAGGGTGCTGTCAGCTGATGAATGTACTCTAACATTAACTAATATTGATTTAGATATAATACGTGATACTTATAATTTTAAAGGTTTTAGAGTATTAGATTGTATATATGCACCAAAGGGAAAATTACCAACAGAACTGAGGAAAAAAATGATGGAGTTTTTTGAAGGTAAAACGCTACTAAAGGGAATAGCCGACAAAGAATATGAATACGCAAAGTCAAAAAATATGTTAAATGCAACTTTTGGCATGTGCGTAACTGATATTTGCCATAGTGAACTTGAATATGACAAAGAAACTTTTGAGTGGATAGAAAAAATACCCGAGTTAGGTGATGCACTAAAAGATTTTTACAAAGGTAGGAACAATTTTTTGTGGTATCAATGGGGAGTTTTTATAACAGCAAATGCACGGAAAAGATTACAAGTCATGCTTAATAAAGTTGGCCATGATGTTGTGTACATTGATACTGACTCTATCAAATTTGTTAATGAAAAGCACGTGGCAGAGTTTGAAGCAATTAATGTTGAATTAATAAAGCAAGCTGAAAGTAATGATATTCCGGCTTATATCGATAGAATAGATATAAAAGAAGGAAAAGAAGTTGTTACAAGATTTCATCTTGGGACATGGGATAATGACGGAGCATATATAAGATTTAAGACACTAGGCGCTAAAAAGTATTGCTATGAAAGTAAAAATAAAAAAGGTGAAAAATACTTTGCTATTACAGTAAGTGGAATGGCTAAGAAAAAAGGTGCTGAAAGAGTAAAATGCATTGAAAACTTTCAAATAGGGAGAACTTATAGTGACATAGGTCGTACTACATCGTGGTATAATGATGAAAAACCACATAATATAACAATAAATGGTTGCACTTTCCTAACCGCGAGCAATATAGGAGTAACAGAAACAACTTATAAATTAGGAGTAACTAATGAATATTGGGAACTTATAAAAGGAAATGGCGAATATATATCATAACGTGTCAAATAATGCTTGACTTTATTGTAGAAATAAGTATAATTAAGATATAAAGTAATTTAAGGAGTGGTTACAATGAGGAAAATAGTAATAAGCAATGGTAAAGGTAAAATAATATTTTTCATTCCAATAGAAATGGTGGTGCTATAATGGATAAAACGCGTTATTTCAAACATAGAGATAGAAAAGAAATTGCAAGATTTGTACAAGCAAGGTTTAAAAAAGATAAAGAAGTCTGTTACATAATGTATAAAATTATTCCTATCGGAAATAAGCTATATAAACGTAAAGTAAAGGTAACAAGTAGTGATTGGGTTTATGATAGATTAACAGATAAAGGCTACAAGTTTTATAATATGATTAGAAAAGAAGATTGTTCTAATAGGTACACACTTGAAGAAATAAGCAATATAATATTTGACTAATAACGACAAACAATATATTGACATAATCAGCATATATTGATAGACTATAAACAGAAATTAAATTAAATATAAGGAGGTCTTAAATCATGAATGATTTAGATAGACAATTACTACCTAAAATGGTAACTAGAAAAATAGTAAAAGAAAAAACTTACGATGTATTTTCTCTTGAAAATGGAGAACTAATAAAAAAAGGAACTAAGACAACAAAAGGTAGAATATCAGAAAGAGAACTTGAAAAGGAATTGGGTGTAGAAAAGGTAGTTGTTAAGGAAATAAAAGCAGTTTATGCAACTTATGGAATGCCAGTTGATGATTTCATGAAAAATGCAATTGAAATAAAAACAGAAATTAAATAATTATATGGAGGATTGATAAAATGAATAACGTTAATTTAATAGGAAGATTAGTAAAAGATAGTGAGTTAGCAGATATCGGAGCAAATAAAACTCCAAAAATGACATTCACAATAGCGGTAGATGATGGCTTTGGAGATAACAAAAGAACATACTTCATTCAATGTGAATTATGGGGAAAACGTGCAGAAAGTCTTTTTGACTACATGGTAAAAGGAACACAAGTTGCTGTTAATGGTAAGTTAACAACTGGTTCATACGATAATAAAGAAGGTAAAAAAGTTTATACAACGTCAGTAAATGTTAATGAATTAGACTTGTTAAAAGTACCAAAAACTGATGAAGAACCAAAAGAAGAACCAAAAGAAGAACCCAAAAGAAATAGAACAAGAACAAGATAATTATAAAATAGAACCATTTTAAAGGATAGTGTTACTATCCTTTTTTCATAGGAGGATATTATGAGCGAACAAAAATATTATGATATAAATAGTATATTAAATAAAAAAGATTTAGATAATAAAGAACCGTCTATATATATGATAACTAGCAATAGAAGTGGTGGGAAAACAACAAGTACTTTGAAGTATAGCTTGAATTTATTTAAAGAAAAGAAAAGAAAAACAATATTATTATATAGAAATAAACTTGAGTTAAATGGCGCTAATTTAATTTATAAAGATGTACTAGAGATGTATCCGGAGTATGGAGAAGAAATGACAATACTCAGCCACGTTGGTGGTTCATTTTATGAACTTTTTTTAGATGGTGTGAGTTTTGGATACGCATTAGCACTAGTTAAACCGGATGTATTAAAAAAGTTTTCTCCACTATTCGCTGATGTTGATATTATAATAATGGATGAGTTCCAAAAGGAAGATGGTAAATATTTAAATAAGGAAGTTGAAAAGTTACAATCAATTTATTTAACAGTTGCTAGAGGTGGAGGAAGTCAATCAAGACCGGTAAAAGTGTTTTTACTTGGAAATATGGTTAGCCTAATGAATCCATACTTTGTATACTTTGGAATACATAAAAGATTAAAAGATGAAACAAAATTTATACGTGGTAAAGGTTGGATAGCACAATTTACTTTCATAAGGTCTGCTGCAGATAGTATTAAAAATAATGCTTTTTCAAGAGCGTTTGAGGGCGATAGTTACATGGAGTATTCTACAGGAGAAAACGTGTATTTATATGATAGTAAAGTATTTATTGAACAGCCAAAGGGCAAGTCACGTTACATATTTACATTAGTGCATGATAAAGTGAGTTACGGAGTTCGTGAGTACTACCAAGATGGAATTTTATATATTAACAAAAAACCCGATAAAAATTGTAGATATTCAGCAACTTTTAAAGCTAACGACCATAATCAAAACACAATAATGTTAAATAAATATTGTGTACATTGGAAGAATATTCGAGATGCTTACCAAGGTGGTTATTTAAGATTTGACGATATAAAGACCAAAAACGCTATTTTTGACATACTAGGAGTTGATTTATATAAATAAATGATATATTATATAAATGTAGCCACGTTTATGTAAATACCTCATTGACTACCCTAACGGGAGAGGGTTGGTAGTTAGTCGCACCACATATTCGACCTACATCAAAGGCACTATGAATAATAGTGTCTTTTTTAATGCAAACAATCAGTTGATATTTGTAACTTTGTGTAATACAATGTACTTAAATAAATAAAGGAGTTGATTAAATGAAAAAATACTTGGATTTAAGCGAACATAATATTATTAACGACTACAATGCTGTAGTTAATAGCGATTTAAGTGGAATAATATTAAAGGCAACAGAGGGAATGACATATAAGGACAGTTCATTTCAAAGTAAATACAATAATCTTAAAGGTAAAATAAAATTAGGAGCATACCATTATCTCAAAAGGACTTCCTCACCAGTTGGACAGGCAATCGAGTTTTATAACACAATAAAAGATAAAGAATTGGAACTAACACCATGGCTTGATATAGAAGACACAGCACTTGCGGATGTTAGTGAAGAATATTGCAATGCTTTTATTGATAAGTTTTTTGAGTTAAGTGGAAAACGACCTATCATTTATACAGGATATTATTATTATAGAGATAATTTTTCACATGAATTTCAAATGAATAATAAATGGTGGATAGCAAGTTATGGAACAAGCATTAAGCCTAATGTACAAAATATGGTTGGTTGGCAATATACTGAAAGTTGTGAAGATTATAAGTTTATTAGTGGTCTTGTTGATTGTAGTTATGTATATGACGAATCACTTGAAGCTATTAATCAAAATAGCAACGTAATAAAAGAACTACAAATTGAATTGAATAAACAAGGTTTTACAGATTGTAATGGAAATAAATTAATTGAAGATGGTATCATTGGAGAGTTAACATTATCTGCTTTACCAACTATTAGAAAAGGAGCAAAAGGCAATATAACAAAGTTTTTACAAAAACAACTTGGGGTTAGTGCAGATGGTATTTTTGGAGTTATTACTGAGGACGCTGTTTTAACATTTCAATACAACAACTGCTTATGGGCTGATGGAATTGTAGGAAAAAACACTTGGAGGAAGGTGCTATGTATATGAGGTTAGAAAGTTCAAGATTATGTTTTATTGATTTAAGTGAAGTAATAGCATTTAATGAGATAGCGCCAACAGATAAATTTTTTTATGTTGAAATAATATTTAAAAATCAAAAAATAATACAGGTGCCATATGACAGATATGACAGGACACTATTAATAAAAGACATGGAGAGGATAGAGGAATATTATGGAGAAAATATTTGATAATTTTAATTACATAGTAGGAGGGGTTATTGGTTTAATAACTACACTTTATGGGGGGTTTACAATGGGTGTACAAGTGCTGTTAATATTTGCTATATGCGATTGGGTAACAGGAGTATTTACAAGTATTGTATTGGGTAAGTCAGATAAAACAATTAATGGAGCATATTCTAGTAAAGTAGGATTCGAGGGAATATGTAGGAAAGTATTAATGTTTATATTTGTAATGTTAGCACACCAAGTAGATTTGCTAGTTGGAACTGATTATCTTAAAGATGCAATCTGTATTGCTTTTATTTTAAATGAATGTTATTCAATGCTAGAAAATGCTAAATTATGGGGACTTTCAATCCCAACAACAATAATTGAAGTATTAGAAAATTTTAAAAATAAGTACAGTAAATAATATAGCACTCTTTTGAGTGCTTTTCTCATAGGAGGTTTATATGTCAATAGAAGAAGTACAAGAGTATGTCTATAATTTTTTAATAGAAAAAGGAATATCACCTAACGCTGTATATGGGATAATGGGAAACATTTCCCAAGAGTGTTCATGGGATTACCAACTAGAGGAAGTCGGTGGGGGAGGTGGTTATGGTCTTATTCAATGGACAGGCGAACGTAGAACACAACTTGAAAATTGGGGAATAGACCTTCCGCATCAATGCGATTTTTTATATGCAGAGTTGACCGGTGGAAATTCTACAATGGGTGCATTAAATCAATGGTATGATGCAAAAGGTTATAAATATAATGCTTTTATTAGTGGAGAATATTCACCATCTGAAAGTGCAGCAGCTTTTTGTTGGTGCTATGAACGACCAAATGAATCACTAGCAAATCTATCATATAGACAGAGTGAAGCTGAAAGATTTTCAACAATATATACTGGCGGAATTTCAAATAAAGTTGATGAAGCTGTTAAGTGGATGATTGATATAGCAAATGACGATAGTCATGGGTACGACCAAACGCACAGATGGGGTGAATATGGTGACTATGACTGTAGTTCATTTATCATTACAGCGTTTGAAAATAGTGGAATACCTCTTAAAACAAATGGAGCAACATACACAGGCGATTTAAAACAAGTTGCATTAAGAACAGAGTTTACAACTGTAGATATTAGCAACTGGAATGACACAAGTCAATTTAAGATAGGCGACATAATATTAAATGAACAGTATCATGTAGCTTGTTACATTGGTAATGGGCAGATTGTCCATGCTAGTATTAATGAACTTGGAACAGCAACAGGAGGGCAACCAGGCGACCAAACAGGAAAAGAAATATGTGTTCGTGATTATTACATATATAGCCATGGGTGGGATTGCGTTCTAAGATATAAAGTTAGTGGAAGTGGTGGAAGTGGAGGAGGTGGAGGAACAGAACCTAGTGAGGGTGAAGTGTGGAAGGACATAATTAAAACGCCATATAATACAAAGCAATTAAATGATAGGCAAATTAAAGAATTGAAAAAGCTGAAATATAGCGATACTTGTAAAATGAAGTTTACTTTTACAAGAAATAAGTCTTTCATTGGGCGTTCATTCACAAACACAAAGTTGATTTTTGACAACAAAGAATATAATATACTAAGTGTAGACAATAAAGGCTACTTACTAATTTACATTAACGACAAACGTTATTACAAATTAATCAATCCCAAGTACATTATACCAATTATAAAGGAGAGTGAAGAAAATGAAAGTGTCTGAATTTAAGACTAAAATGTCAGAAATAAGAGCAATTTCAGACAATCCACAGCTTGTTAACATTCTAACAGAACTTGAACATGATTATGAAAGTGTACATGCTGAAAGAGAGCAAGCAATAGCCGATAAGGAAAAGGCTGTAAGTGAAAAAGAGCAATATAGAGAAATAAACAATCAGTTGTGGCAAGCAACTCATGTGGCGGAAAATACTGACGTTGGTAATGAAGAAAAAAAAGACGCCGAACCACCAAAAAAATTAAGCTATGAAGATTTAGAATTAGGAGATGATTTATAAATGGCAACTAGTGCATTACAAATTATTAATACAATAAGAGATAATTCAAGTGCTGATTTTATAGCAAGAGTACCACAAGCAACAAGAGATAATTTAACTCAAGTTGGAGATGCTATAACAGCAGATAAAAACATAATGAATGAGTTTATGTCAGCTTTAATAAATAAGGTTGCTATGACTTATATTAAGTCAAAAATGTACAAGAATCCTCTTGCTAGACTTAAAAAAGGAACTGGAAGACCTCTTGGTGCTACAATAGAAGAAATTTTTATAAATCCATCTATAGACCAAGGATATTCAACTGACGGAAACTTACTATTAAAAACAACTAAGCCCGATGGTAAAGCTTGCTATTTTGGATTAAACAGAAAATCAACTTATCCTGTTACTATTAACAGACAACAATTACAAAGAGCTTTTCAATCTGAAAATGCTTTTGCTTCACTTTTAGGACAAATTGTAAATTCTCTATACAGTGGCGACCAAATAGACGAGTTCCAATTAATGAAAAATATGATTGCAAAAAATATTGATGAGGGACACATATTAAAAGTTGAGGTTGATATTGCACAGCCTAAAGAACTCAGTAAAGCAATTTCCAATATGTCAGATTTTTTCACATTCCCTTCAACTAAGTTTGCACCATATAACTTAATTCATAGTGAAGCTATAACAGGCGGTGAAACAGCTTGTGTAACATTCTGTCCAACAAATAATCAAGTATTGTTAGTTAGAGCTGACGTGCTAAATGAAATAAACTACGAAGTCTTAGCTTCAATGTTTCATATGGAACTAGCTGAATTTAAAAACATGGTAATAAAAGTTGATGATATTCCATGTAGTAAATCTAAAAACTTTGATTGTTACGCTGTTTTAACCGATATAGAATCAATAAATGTAATTGATGATGTTTTCCAAACTGATGATGAATACATAGGTTCATCAATGCAATGGAATATATGGCTACATCATTTCCAATGGTTATACTTATCTTCTTTTGGAAATAGTGTTGCTTTTGGAAAAACAACTTTATAAAAGGTGGGTTTATCCCACCTTTTTAATAAGGAGGAAAAATAAATGTTTAATAACAATAATATGTATTCTTTCATTTCTTTGTGTAAAGTACCTATCACGCCAGTACATCAAATAACTTTTAAAAGTAAAGCAGAGCAATATCAATATTTTAAAGAACATACAGTATTTACAGCAGATAAATGTAAATATACACCACGTAGTGGAGTTATTAGAGTAAAAGGCTACGTTGACGATTTGAATACTTGTAACTATGGTTTTTATAGTAATAAATACAAAGACACTACTAAAAATTATTTCTTTTTTATCGCTGAAAAAAATGCTATTTCACGTGAAGTTACAGAACTTACTATACAAATAGATGTTATACAGACTTGGTTTTTTGACTGGCAATTAAACCCATGTTTCATTGAACGTTGTCATGTTTTAAATGACCAAATAGGTGTACACACATTTCCGGAAAGTTTTGAACTTGGTGAATATGTGTCACATGATAAAACTGAACCGGAGTGTTTAAAACAAAAACCGGCTTTTTATCTAGCAACGACTGACGATAGTATGGGAGGTATTTTTGGAGCAACATTTTCCGGCTTTAAAATAACTGAATATGCATATGAAGATACGCAGATGTTAAAGGATAAAATACAATCTTTATGTGATGAAGGAAAAGCAGATTCTATTGCTTTTATATTTACATTTCCAAGCGGTTTATTAAATGGCATTACTAGTGGAGTGAACATTGTAGGAAGAGAGGGAACTTTAAGTAAAATAACTACACTTGCATTTAAAGATTTGTGTAAAAATTTTGAATATCATGGTCAATCACATACACCATACAATAATAAATTATACGTATATCCTTTTAACTTTTTTACTATTAAAAGTGGGAATTCTAATATAGTATTAAAATTCGAAGATTTCCAAGACTTGAATAACATGCAATTTAAAATTGAAAGTGTTTTATGTCAGAACCCTACAATTACACTAACGCCACTTAATTATTGCAACAAGCCTTTTGCTATTGACGATAGTATTTCAATGAATTTATATGGCTTATGTAGTTGGAATAATGATAATTACGCTAACTGGTTCGCTCAAAATAAAAATACTATTACAGCACAATCAGATAATGCAAAAGCTTCATTCAAAGTATCAAGTGAAGTCAATGGAAGAAACTTTAATAATGCTATGGACAATATTGATTATACATTTAATAAAGGTATGTTAAACTCGGGTATATCAGCTATGCAACAACTTGGTTCATTAAATTTTGTCGGTGCCGGCGCTACAATTGGAAGTGCTGCAATAAACAATGGAATGGATAGGAACCAAAATACTAAAAACGCTGTTAATGATTTAAACAATAAACAACTTTTAAATAATAATAATTTCCAAGCACAGATGCGTAGCATCATGGCAAGTGTTCAAGATGCTAGCGTACAGCCTAATACAGCACGTGGGGATACTAGTAGTTGTGGACTTGATATTGCTAGGAATACAGCAACGTTTATAATTGAACATACAATGATTAAGCCGGAATATGCTCGAATGATAGACATGTATTTTCAATGTTATGGATATCAAGTTAATACTATTGAATACCCAAATATCTATACACGTGCTAAATGGAATTATATAAAAACTTTAAACTGTTCATGTAATGGAGATATTCCATATTCAGATATACAAGAAATTGAAAGTATATTCAATAATGGTTTGACATTTTGGCATGATGAAAGTTATATGTTCAATTACGACCAAATTAATAATATTATTACACAATAAGGAGTTGATGAAATGGGAAAAGCATTAAAAAGTTACGCAGAATATAAACTAAGAGAAACAACAAGAGAGTACGACTTCCATTATAAACATTTAAAAAAGTTAGTTACTAATATGTTCACGTGGGAGGGGTTGCCTAAGCAAATATCAGCACGTTTTATAGAAGATGTTTTATTTCATAATGGACTTGTTGTATTCCATGAAAACAATAAGAAAATACTAACTGTTAGTAGGGCTGTAAGTTCATTTATTAATTCTTATGACGAACCTTGTGAGTTCAACTGTTACTCACGAGATATGAATGAACTGGAAAGTGAAAGAAAAACTTTACTAGAGTGCGTTCCAATATACAATAATACCTTAATGGAAGGTTCAAGCTATGAGGTGGCATATTTTGCTAATAAGCTTACTAACGTTGATAAAACAATAGATGTTAACTTAGATAATATTAAAACGCCCTTCATAATAACAGCACCGGAAGGACAACAACTTACAGTTGAAACATTAATGACAAAACGTGCTAATGGTGAACCTTGGATACTGATGTATGAAGAAGGTATGCGAGATATAAAAATACAGCCTTTTAATTTTGATATAAAAAATTACACTAAAGAACTTACAGAAATGAAGCAAAATATAATGGCTGAAGCACTCACATACTTCGGGATAGATAATGTAAATGTATATAAAAGGGAGCGTTTAACTAGTGGAGAGGTTGAACAAAATGACGACCACATAGCAATCAATAGAAATTCTATGGATAAAATGCGACAGCTTGCATCTAAGCAGATAAATGATATGTTCGGACTTAATACACGTGTGTTTATGAATGATAAAATATGTGAGGAGGTTGAAAAAATATGTTCTATGGACAACTTGGAAGAAATACAGTAACAATTTTTGAATTATTAGAAAATAATATTGATCTAGGCTTAAAAGATTATGCGATATTCAACGAGGAATATCGCCCAATACTTAATAATGCAATAATACAAGCGTATAAATTTAGAGAAATAGGTTTTATTAATCCGGCTATTTTTATAGATAGGCTTAATTATAGGATGGATTTAATAATGCGTAATAAATATAACGCACTTTATGAAGCTAAAATGACCGATTTCAACCCTTTATTTAATGTTGATATGACTGAAACTTTTAGTCATGAAATTAATAATAACGCAAGTGTTAATGTTGAAAGTGAATCTAATAGTAATAGTGAATCTAATAGCAACAGCAATAGTTCTAGTTCAGATAATAATACATCAAATAGTGATGCTCTAAATCTTTCAAGTCAATTCCCTAGTGAAGAACTTACAGAAAATGACTTGACAGATAATTTATTTGTAGATAGTGCTAGTAAACAAAAGGCTACAGCTAATAGCACAGATAATTCAACAAGTGAAAGTGAGAGTAATTTAAAAAGTAATGACATTACAAAAAATAATAGTAATCAAAATAGCAATGGAACTATGTTAGAAAGTTATACAAAGAAAACAACTGGTTCAAGTGCCGGTTTACCTTTTTCAAAAGCATTAATACAATTAAAAGAGTTTTACGATAAATACGACCTTGACAAACAAGTTATTGCAGAACTTAGCGATTTGTTTTATTCTTTATATTAGGAGGTGCATAATATGAGTATAAATGATAAAGGTCTATTTATAGAACCTATTAGCCTAACTGGTTATGATTTGAGTCCACACCCTTTAGCAATTACAAATGCTGAAAGTACTACAAAATGGTTAATGGGAATACAAGCAAAAATAAACTCATTCATTAACGACAGTAACAATCTTCTAACTAAATCGGTTGAATATACTGATGAAACATATTCAGATATGAAGAAACGTTATGAAGAAATGATAAAAAGTATTGAAGATGGTAGCTTTTTATTAGATGGTTCTATTGAACTTGATAAGCTATCTACTGACTTGAAAATTGATTTACAAAAAACAATAATGAAATATCTAAGGGATACAGCAAGATTTGTAACTTTTGGTTTAACTGATGATGGTTACTTTACAGCTTATATTCCCGATAGTTGGGATAATATAGATTTCTCAACTGATTTAGAAGGTCACTTAATATTAAAAATGTTAGATTAGGAGGAAATTAAAATGGCTTTAGAATACAAAGGAAATAGGTATGTACCTAAAATACATGGTCAATGGGATAGAGAATTGGAATATGAACCATTAACAGTTGTACTACATGAAGGAAATTCTTACACTAGTAAAAATATTGTTCCAGTTGGTATTGATATTACTAACACTTTATTTTGGGTGTGTACTGGCGATTATAACGCTCAAGTATCCCAATATAAAGTTGATTTAACTAATAAAATGAATGAAGTTATACAAAAGGTAAATGATGAACTTGCAAGTCAAGAAGAAACAATTACCAGTACTGTAAATGGAGCAATAAGTGGTGCAAAAAAAGATATTCAACAACAATTCGATACTTTTTCGGAAACAGTAGAACATAACAATACTTCTTTTAAGGAAAGCATAACCTCTAATATTGATAATTTTAAACAAAATGTTGGTGAAACTGTTACTTCATTGTCAACAGTAGTTGATTATAAAACTTCATTAGCAAAAGAACTAAACTTTAATTTTAGAAATTTTATAGATTTCTTAAAGAATGACAGCAATTTACACTTACAAGGTATGTGTAAAATATCTTCCAATATAGTACTTATTGCATATGGGACACTTGATAATAGTGAACATGGAAAAATTATTTCTTATAACTTAGATAGCAATTCAATAATAAAAACTTATGAAAATTTGTCAATATGGCACGCTAATGACTTAAGTTATCGCTCTGATACTAAAGAATTATATATTGCTAGTATGTATGAAGGTAATGGTGTGATTACGGTATTTGACTATACTACAATGACAAAAAAAGCAAGTATTACACTAACAGACATTGAACCTTTGCACGATAATAAAATATGTGGTGTACATTGTAGTGATAGTTGTTATTACGTTGCAACTGGTGGAGTTGTATACAAATATGGTTATGATAACGTGTTAATATCTCAATTCAATTATTTAAGTCCTCATACAATAATACAGTCCTTAATTGAAGTTGATGGATATATTTACATAGTTGAACTATATAATATTATGGTATATGACACAAAAGGTAATTTAATACGTAACTTTAATACTCCACGTGGAATTGAAATGGAAGGTATTGTTCATATTAAAAACTTACAATTTTTGATATCCAATTCCAACAATGCTAAAACTGAAAATAATGACTTCTTTAATCTAGTTGATTTTAGTGGTAATGATAGTAATTATTCATGGATAGTTCACACTAATATATCAGACCTTGGAATATCAGTTGGTAGTGAAACAATGATAGAAATAGCAAGTGCAATGGGTGCGCGTAGTAAACTATATTGGGAAAAAACAATGGCGAATGAATCAACTGACTATCCTATTAACAGTGGATTGCTTGAAGTCACTAAGTATGATGAGTCAAAAGTTGTATATCAATTTACGCAAGCGAGTAGCTTAGGTTGTAATATATGGGTTGCTAACTTCAATACTAATTTAAGTGGTAAATTTAGTGGTTGGAAAAAACTTGCTACGAGCGATACTATATATTCATTCAACAACTATGCAGAACTAGGAATGACTCTTGATGACTTTGTCACTGATTTTGCAACTAATGTTGCTAAAATTATCACAAAAGTTGGAAAAAATAAAAAGGTGCATTTATATCCTTATTCGGGTGAGAGTAACCCTAATTTATATAACTCTGTTAAAGCATGGTGTGGTGTTAATAGTGATGCTTACACAGTAATGATTGAAACAAGCTATAATGGAACAACTAATCTACCTAATAGAATAACTGTAATACCAAATGGCGCAGATGGTAACGACATTGAAATAATTGGGTTCTATGATAATGCATTAGGTACAGCTAAAGTTAACGCTTATCTTACAGATGTTAACTCATTAATTGCAACAGCTAAAAGTGAAATAATTGCTTTATGTGACACAAAATATCAAAGTAAATCATAGAAAAAAAGGTGGGATATTCCCACCTTTATTATTTACCATAATTCAATTAAGTCGTACATTCCTCTTGTAATTGCTATTCCTATTTCTAATATTATACATACTTGTGTATTATCTCTACCAGTCCTTAATATACATTGTATACTTTCCGGTTTACCATTCATGTTTATAAAATCATTTAAAGTAACCTCTATCATTTTACGTTGCATTATTTCACCTCTTTCATTATTTCTTTTATTTCATTAAAGTATTGCGATAACCTTTTTTTGTTGATATCTTTTATTCATTCCATTTAATGCTCCAAAACTTGACATTTCCTCTTTTATGTTTATCAATATATTCATTATATCATCATTAGTTGCTATTGTTATAATTTCCTTATTTGTCATTACTTCACCTCACTTTCTTTTATTCCTCCAACATAACTATGTTTAAAAGTCGGAGTATACGTATCACATAGAGTTATTAGGTCTAATGTTCTTTTTAAACTCTTTTCTTTTTCTCTATCTCTTTTGTATAATGTTGTTCCATCGCATCTTATAACTAGTTCTATATTGTGAACACCCATTCTTTTTAAGTCCCATTTTAAAAATTTTATGCTTAATTTATATAACAACTTAAACATACATTTTATAATCCTCCTATTGTAAATATTGTTCTAATATAAATATTCTATATTGTGATATAATACATCTTATTATTTCTTGTATTGATAATACCTCTAATTGAAGTTTATTAATTTGAAATGCATACTCAATGTCATCACTTTTTATCTTAAATATATAGTGATAATCGTCTTCATATTCTATTGTGCAATTCCCTATCTTAATGTAGTTGCTATTAATTTCTTGCGCTATATAATCCGCTTTAATAATAGTACCTTTATTCAATTTTACTCACCCCAAACCCTATTTTAATTAATTCTTGTTTTGCTATTTTAATATTATTTGTACATGATGTTCCACACCAATTATTATCTTTTCTATTATGTAGTGATAATTTACATTTTAAACATTGCCTTCCTTCACAATTAACCTTTGTTATATCACCATTGTTATTAAGTATTTCCCTATAGAATTTTATTTCTTCTTTAAACATTGTATCCCTCCTTATATTCTTTTTATGTAATTTATATAATTGTTTATATATTCATATTTGAGCCTACTTAATTCTAAAGTTATAATTATTGATTCATCTATAATTGCTTCTCCAAACAAATAAAATAATAATCGTCTGAATATTTTAACATTATTATCAACTATTTTATAATCATAATTGATAGTTCTGTTCACCCACATTAATTGTAAATCCATATTTAGTTGCTCTACAATCTTTTTTATAATCGCTTCATTAAATTCCATTGTCGTCACCTCTTTCTACTTGTTTATATTCTTTGTATGTCAACTCGCTTGTAAAAACCTAACTTTAATATAAGGCCTGTTACTAATTCTACCCAAACAGTATTACTTTCAATATCGCTTTCAACATCTACTATTCTTACATTCATCATATAATCTCAGACTTTAATTTCATTTGCTAATATATTCATTTTACAACACCTCTTTCATTTATTATTATACATCAAATTACAACAATCGTCAATTAAAACTTTGTGGTTATTAATAATTATTTATTAACAATAAATGTAAAATATCGCTGCTTTTTTCACTTCCATTTATTGGGGAATTGCTGTAAAAAATTTACATGGTCAC
>OGGV01000844.1_pt1 | contig 17224 bp, 16 predicted proteins | sample 1571301 | NCBI WGS metagenome assembly OGGV01 (sample SAMEA2582072, study PRJEB24529) | metagenome | biome: Human gut stool | place: China | collected 2011
GATATGCAGTTTGCGGATGTTGCTTGTGCATTAAAAACGCAAACTGCTATAATCCATCAGATGGTTTCATTTTTCACCTCTTAAATTCAGGCTTTCCCCTCTCCGTCACTTCCTGCTTTTTCGCCCAGCTCAGAGTTCGCCGTCCTGCCACTGGCTCCCGCTCTGGGGGAGCTGCCCGCCGGAAAGCGGACGGAGCGGAGCGTCCAGCTCCAGCAGGGTGGCCGCTGCGGCCTCGTCGAGGCTCTGGACGCTGCGCAGTTTCCGGCTGATGGCGCGGCTGCGCACCCCGATGAGGTTGTCAAGCTCTTCGTCGGTCTGGCGGAGGCGCTGCTGCATTTTGGAGAGCCCCTGCCCGAACTTGTCGAACTCGGTCTTCACGGCACCGAGCAGCTGCCAGACCTCACCCGACCGCTTCTGGATGGCCAGCGTCTTGAAGCCCATCTGCAAACTGTTCAGCAGGGCCGCCATGGTGCTGGGGCCGGCCACATTCACCTGATAGTCCCGCTGCAGCACTTCCAGCAATCCAGCATTGACCACCTCGGCATACAGGCCCTCAAACGGCAGGAACAGGATGCCGAACGTCGTGGTATAGGGCGGTTCCACGTACTTTTCGCGGATGTCCTTTGCCTCGCTGCGCAGCACAAGCTCCAGCGCGTGGCGGGCATTCTCCACCGCCTGCGCATCGCCGGAAGCCTGTGCATCCTGCAAATGGGCGTAGGTGTCGCCGGGGAATTTCGAGTCGATGGGCAGCCAGACCGTGCTGCCGTCCACGCCCGGCATCTTGACGGCATATTCCACCCGCTGGCTGCTGCCGGGGATGGTGGCCACGTTGGTCTCGTACTGTTCCGGGGCAAGGATCTCTTCCAGAATGGCCCCCAGCTGGATCTCGCCGAGGATGCCGCGGGTCTTGACGCCGGAGAGCACCTGCTTCAGCCCGCCGACGTCGGCGGCAAGGTTCTGCATCTCGCCCAGCCCCTTGTACACCTGTTCCAGCTGCTCGTTGACGGCCTTGAAGCTCTCGCTCACCCGCTTTTGCAGGGTATCCTGCAACTGTTCATCGACGGTGTGGCGGATCTCATCCAGTTTGCGGTTGTTCTCGGCCTGCAGGGCGGTCATGCTCTCGGCCATGCTCCGGCGCAGCTCTTCCAGCTTCTGGGTGTTGGATGCTTCCAGCGAACGCAGACGGCGTTCCAGAAGCTGCTGCTGGCTGTCCTGCCCCTGTGCCAGCGTCGTGCTCATGTTCTGCACCGCAGTCTGCAGCGTCTCGCTGACGCTGCGCAGGGCGGTGTGATTCTGCTCAGCAAGAGCCGACTGCCTGGCCGCAAACTCCCTGGCCTGCGCATCCAGCTGCTGCTGCATCCAGCGCTTGAGCTCGTCGTGATCCGGTGCGCTGCCCTGCTTTTTGCCGGTGCGCCAGAGCACCACAGCCAGTTCCAGGCAGATGACGACCAGCAGAAGGGTGTAAAGTCCTGCCAGATATTCCATAAATGGTTTTCTCCTATCATCAAAATCCGGGTCCCGCAGAAGGCAGGGCCCGGTGTTTTTTACAGTAATTCGTAGTTCACAAGTTCCTTGCGGGTATCAAGGGCATCGCCATACAGGCCCACGCCGTCCACCTCGCATTCGCCGGACTGGTTGTCGTAGGGGTCGGAGCGGAAGCCGGTCATGGGCGGGTCGAAGGGGGCCTCGAAGGCGCGGTTCGCCACCATCCGCCCGGTGTCCAGACTGCCGAAGTAGTGGCGGCGCATCGTTTCATCGCCCTGCCGCGCCATCGACGCGCCGAACGAGCAGTCCGCATACATCCAGCCCTTGGGCGCGATGTAGAACATGGCCCAGTCGTGGCAGCCCACACCTGTGAGCGAGACGGACAGGCCGCTCTGCCACTGGGCCGGGATGCCCACCAGACGGCAGAGGGTGATGAAGGTCAGCGCCATGATGCCGCAGTCGCCCCGGCGGTTCCGGGCGCACTGGTCGGGCAGGCACTCCTGCACGAAGTAGGCGGGCTGATAGTGGTAGCGCACATTCAGGGTGACGTAATCGTAGATGCGTTTTGCCTTTTCCGCCGGGTCGGTGATGCCGTCGGTCAGTTGGTGGGCCAGCGCCCGCAGATAAGGCGTGAAGACGATGTGCGGCGCTTCCTCGCCGGTGTCAAAGGTCGGCTGCTGTGCATCCGGCCGGATGTCCATCGGATCTGTGTAGACGGCCGTGGTCCGGTAGCGGTACTCCACCCCAAAGCGGCGGTTCTCGGTGAGGTCTGCCTCCCAGAAGACTGTCCGCTGGGGCGCGTTCTCGTCCGCGATGCGGGCAGGCGGCTCGGTGCAGTCCAGCAGCTCGATCTCGCTCTGGGAAAGGCAGGCGGCCGGGATGGGCAGCCAGGCGCGGACATGCACACTGTTCCGCCCCTCCGCCTTCGCCTCGGCCAGTGCGGCGGCAAAGGCTTCGTCCGACATGCCAACGCTGGTCTTCAGGGTGATGCGGGCGCTTGCCTGGCCGTCCCGCTCCATCTGCTCATGCTGGCGGTTGCGGAACTCCCGTGCCGAAGTGCCGGGGGCAGGCGGGTCGATCTGGCGGGCGGCGAGGTCGGCATGGGTCGCCAGCAGCGTTTCGGCAAAGCGGTCGAGGTAGTGCTTCTCCCCTTCCACGAACCGCCAATCCACCCGGCCCTCCTTCACGAGAAGCCGGAACTCTTCGCGCGTGAAGTCCCGCACCAGCCCCTGCATCCGGGCCACGGCTTCGTCCTCGGTGTAGCAGTATTCTGCCGGGATGCGGCGCATCATCTCCCGCTGGGCCAGCATCGCGTCCCGCAGGGCCTCCACACCGTGGGGCGTGGGGTTCTGGGGCAGCTCCTCCTCCACCGGTTCCGCGCCCTGGCTGCGGAGGCTGTTCTGTGTCACCGTCCAGTCCTCGGCCAGATAGGCGTCGATCCGCTCGATGGCCTCCTGATAATACCCGGCGGCCTTCAGCCGCTCCACATCGTCCGGCAGGCCCACATTCAGGCTGCGGAACGTCTCGTTCCAGTTCTTCATCCTACAACGCTTCCTTTCTTGATCCTTATGCGGCAGGCTGCTGCGCCTACGCGGTCTGCTCTTCCCAGAAGGCGGTGGCATCGTTGAGCCAGCCTTCTGCATCCGTTCCCTCTGCTATGCCAATACCGTGGAACGCACGTTTGTACACACTTTCGTGGTACGGAACACCATTTCTCGCCAGTGCTTTTTGAAGTGCCGGGCCCTGCTCATAATAATTGAAGGCCATCAACAAAATGTCATTCAACCCATACCAGAAATATGTTGGCGGAAAATCCGGTGTCACACAGCCGGAAATATTATAATCGTAGTAGCGCAGATCTTCCGAATACGTATCGATCAGCCAACGGTAAATCGGTTTTGCTTCATAGAAATTATTGATCGGATACGCCAACAGCAGTACGCCGGGCCGAGGCACATTGTAACGAAGATATCCCACTTCTTGCCCGCAGAATACGCCCGCAATCTGACCACCGGAAGAATATCCCAGCAGCGCATAATCTTCCGTCTGGACCCCGAATTTTTCTGCGTTGGCCGTAATCAGTTGAATCGCACGGCCAAGGTCCTGAATCGGTGCGTTGTCCTTTGCTTCACTTCCGATCCGATACCGAAGTGCAAATACCGCATATCCTTTTTGATGCAGTTCCCATGCAGTGGAAACACCGCCCCGCATCTCGCCGCTGTAAAACAGAGCGTTGCCCGAAAGCACGACCGCATATTTTGCATTGGGCTTATCTGCCGGGAAATAATAGAGTTCCGCATGGTCGCGCGTCTTGTCCTCTGCAATTTCTTCCGGCGTATAGAGTTTGTACGTAATTTGTGTTCCTGTATTATACGTGTCGATCAGAAAGTTCATCCCAGCCACACAGCTGTTGATGGATTCTTTTCCGATCACATCCAGCATCGTATCGTTGTCTTTGCTGCTTTTCAGCAGTCCACAATCCCGCTCCCAGACATATACATAGGTGTAAATGCCCGACCCCTTGATGCTGGGGTTTTCGCGCAGTTCCTTCATCGTGGTCTGCGGGGTGATGTTGGCTTCGCCCTTTTCCCCTTCGGCAAAGGCGGGCAGGGCCAGTGCCAGCATCAGGCAGAACAGCACGGCCAGCCGTTTCAGGATGTTTTTCATCGGCACCCTCCTTTTCGCTGCCCCGGCCCGGAGCGCACGTCTTCTCCGACCGGGCTGTCATCGTGCTCTGCGCGAGCGAAAGCAGCCAGAATTTTCTTTTATTGTAGCACAACTGGCCGTTTTCGAAAAGGTATCTCGAATAAAAAAACCACCTTCTGCCCAAAGCCACCGCGCCCGGCGGCCAACTGCCGGGCAGGCGTGCAGTTTCCGGCTAAAAACATTGTACTTTGCCGGAAAGTCTGCTATACTGAAAAAATCGGAAGAATTTTTGAGGAATCGCGGAGCATTGCGGCTCCGTTCAGGGGAACGTATGAATGAGATCACAGTCCGGCCCATGACGCCGGAAGATTGGCCGGCAGTATCCAAGATCTATCTGGAAGGCATCGCCACCGAGCACGCCACCTTCCAGACCGACTGCCCGCCCTATCCCGCGTGGGATGCCTCCCACATCAAAGAATGCCGCCTTGTCGTGGAGGACGATGGCGTCCTGGCAGGCTGGGCGGCCCTGCACCGGGTCGACCCCCGCTGGTGCTACCGGGGCGTGGCCGAGGTCAGCATCTACATCGGCGAACGGTTCCGGGGCCGAGGGCTGGGGTATCACCTGCTCACCGCCCTCTGCCAGCAGGCCGAAGCGGCCGGTTACTGGACGCTGCAATCCACGGTCTTGCAGGACAACGCAGCGTCCAAAGGTCTGCACCTGAAATGCGGATTCCGCTTGGTGGGCCGCCGCGAGCGCATCGCGCGGGACTGCCATGGCCGCTGGCTCGATACCTTTTTGATGGAGCACCGCAGCCAGGACGATGAACCGGCGGGGTATTTCAAACTATAAGGCAAAACGCTCCAACGCAAAAAAGCGATGGCCCGAAACGGCCATCGCTTTTTGCGTTTTCTGTTTTGATCCCCTGCGGAATTACCAGAACCAGTACCGCTTCTTGACCGCGACGTACGCGATGAGGCAGGCCACCACAAGGATGCCTGCGCCGATGAAGAAGGTCCAATTGATGCTTGTGAAGCGCAGATTCTGGTTGGTCAGCAGATACTCGCCCGCCACGTCGGCATGTGCCACGCCGTCCTTGTAGCTGTTAAGGAACTGCCACTTCCCGCTCACGGTGTTGTACAGGTACAGGCGGCTGTACCCGGCATTTTCGCCGGTCATGGTGATGGTCACGCCGCAGGGCATGGCCTCGCCCTCGTTCAAGGTGAAGCGCAGGCCGTACTCGTCGGGCGCAAAGGTCAGCGCGGTGTTCACCTCGCTGGTGGTGTTGCGGATGGTGGAGCCGTCCACGGTCAGGGTGTAGTCCTCTGCTTCCAGCACGAGGGTGCGGCCCGTGGTGCGCAAGGCGTTCAGCATCGCGGTGGTCAGCACCGGGACCTGACTCTGCGGGTAGGAGATGGTATCGGAAGCCGCATTCTCGATGGAGGCCACGATGGGGTCGGTCTCCGCCGGAGCCGTCCCCTCCCCGGTGCTGTCCGTGCCGCTGCTGGACGCAGACGCCGTGCGGTTGACGATGACCGTCACCGACGAAGAGACCTTACCGTTGGAAACGATGATGGAGGTCGCGCCGGTGGCAACGCCGGTCACGACGCCGCTTCCGTTCACGGTAGCGATCTTCTTATCCTTGCTGGTAAAGGTCAGCTTCTGGGAGGCCGAAGACGGTGCCACCGAGCCGGTGATGGTGCTGGAAGCCCCCGGCTTGAGCACGATGTAGTTCGTGTTCAGGGAGATGGACTCCACCGGGCCGGTGGACGCCGAACTGGAGGAGGCTGCCACGACAGTCACGGTCGCCGAGCAGGTCACATCCCCAGCGGTGGCCGTGATGGTCGCCTTGCCGGGGGCCACGCCGGTCACTTTGCCGAAGTTGTTCACAGTGGCCACGCCGGGATCGGAGGAGCTCAGCGAGACACTGATATAGTTTGCTGCTGTGGTGGGCAGCACCGCCAGCGAGAGCGACGTGGTGTCGCCCACAGCAATGGTGCTGGAGGCCAGCGTGATGTCCATCTCCGTCGCGATCATCGTGCTGTCGGGCTGGGTGGTGATGGTGTAGGTGCAGCTGACATCGCCACAGGTGGCCGTGATGTTCGCCGTGCCCAGGCCCACCGCCTGCGCCACGCCGTCCTCCCCGACCGAAACGATGTTCGGGTTATCGGAAACGTAGCTCACGCCGTTTCGGCTGGCGGCTTTCTGCGGCTGGACCACCGGCGAAAGCTGCTGGGCCGTGCCCACGGTCATGGTGGGGGCATAGTCCCCTGTTTCCACGCTCTCGGCCGCCACAGGGCTCCACGGGAAGGTGATGGCAGCCGGGGCAGAAATGGGGCTGGCTGCGGCTGCGGGCAGCGCTGCGCCTGCGGCCAGCAGGCCCAGCAGGGCGGCGCTTACGGCCAGCTGTTTCGGGTTCAGTTTCATTCTATCGTACCTCTTTGGGCGTTGAGTTTGCGGACGCTGTTTAACGGAACAAAACGCCCAGGGCCTCCATGACATATTCAAAGTAAGTCAGCTTATCGTACTCGACACGAGCGGTCACGCTCATGCCGTTGGCCAGATCGACCTTGTCGCCGCTGTTGCTCACCACGTAGGTGCTGTTGGGCTTGATGGTCATCTTGTAGTACGAGCCGGCCTCAGTGGAGGTCACATCGCTGTCAATGGAAGTCACCGTGCCGGTCAGGTTGCCATAGGAATACTCCGACAGGCCGGTGATCGCGATCTTGCAGGGGTCGCCCACGTTGATGAGCGGCCGGTCGCTGACGGTCAGGGCCGCCACGATCTCCTGATCGCTGTTCTCGCTGGCCACGGTGGCCAGTGCCGAACCGGCGCTCAGCACCATGCCCACCTTATAAGGAGTGTCCATGTGGATGACGCCGGACGTGGGCGCATAGATGTAGTAATCGTTCGCGCCGCTTGCCAGCGTATCCAGCTGGGCCTGAATGTTGTCGATGTTGGTCTGCACACTGGTCAGGTTGCTGGTGATGGACTGCAGCGTGGAGTAGTACAGCGCCTCGATCTCGCTCTGGTTCTGCTCCATCAGGGCCTTGATCTGCTCGTCGGAGTAACCCGCCGCCTGATAGGGCGAAGCGTCAAAGGCCTTCTGCTGCACCTGGCTCTTGTAGCTCTCATACTGGTAATAGTAGGGCTGGTCGTCCAGGTCGGTCTCGCTGAAATAGTTCGTATCGTCCTGAATGGACTTCAGCAGCTTTTCATACTGCGCCTTCTGCTTCTGATAGATCTCCAGTTGGCTCTTGTAGCTGTCCTGCTGCATGTCGATGTCGGTGCTCTTGACATGGGCGATGAGGTCGCCCTCGTTGACATAGCTGCCCTCCGAGATGTTGAGCTCAGTGATGGACCCGGAGTAGCTGGACATGATATAGGTCTTGTTGCTTGCCTGCACCGTGCCGGCCGATTGGCTGACGTAGGTGCGGTAGTTCTGGGTGCTCCAGATGGTCAGGAAGACCAGCAGGCCCGCCACCAGAAGGATCATCGCGTAGCCAAAGGGCGGCACACGCTTTTCCATCATGATGCGGCGATCCTGCAGGTCGGAAAGGTTCTGAATGGTCGTCATAATCACTTGGTCTCCATAAAGACGTCGAGCACACCGTTGTCGTCGTCCTGATTGACATAGACGGTGTACGAATCGCCGGTCGTCTCGATCTCATGCTCAAACGCATAGATATCCAGTTTCTGGCTGGCGAGGTTGCTGTAGCTCATGGGGCCGGTGTAGTGGGCATACAGGCAGTTGCGCACCCGCAGCAGAGCGTCCATCTGGTAGCCGGGGTCCAGCCGGGGGATCAGCTGGTTGACCTGCTGCATGAAGTAGATCTCCGCCGTGGGGTTGGGGCCCTTGCGCATCTTCACGCACTGCACGATGGGGCCCACCGGCATGGCGTCATGGCTGCGGATAAAGTTCTGCATCTGGGTCAGCACAATGGCCAGATTGCCCATATCCTCAACTTCCACCTTGCGCGACAGCACATTGGTCAGCTTCAGGGTCTTGTGTTCTGCAACTTGAATTTCTCTCATGGTATCGTCCACCTGTTTCTTTAGATTTTGCAATAGGTCATCGTCTATGGAAAATATCAGCGTCTGGCTTCTATGGTCTGGCGGATCTTCTGGCACACTTCTGGGAATTGCGTTTCGATCTCCCGGTTTGAAAAGCGCAGCACATACAGCCCATACTCCCGCAGGATCTGGCTTCGCTCCTGGTCATAAGCCTTCCCCTGTTCAGTATAATGCTGTGCGCCGTCCAATTCAATCACCAATCGCGCTTGGGCGCAGTAAAAATCTACCACAAAGGACTCTATGATCCGCTGTTTGTAGATTTTTATAGGATAGGTACGCAAAAATTGATACCAAAGGGTCTTTTCCTGCGGTGTCATTTCGCGGCGCAGCCTTCGGGCCGTGGGCAGCATTTTGTAGTTCTTAACAACCGTCGTCTCCTTCATGGAAAACGCCTTTCTTCTTGCTGACGGCCTTGCCCTCTCCGTCATTGCTTCGCAATGCCACCTCTCCCAAGGGGAGAGTTTTTTTCGGTGCCGTGAGGTTTCTCACTCCGTCTTAAAGCTCTCCCTTTGGGAGAGCTGGCAAAGCCGCAGGCTTTGACTGAGAGGGCTCGCCTCCCTTTTCCTACGAGGCCCAAATTTTTTCCACACACGATCACCTATTACACCCCTCCGGTGCCGCAGACAGACCGTCTGCATCCACGCTTTTCAAGGAGATATAATAAGTGACATTATAAAAATAAGGTGTGCCAGAAGGCTTACGCCTCCTGGCACACCATTACGAGGCATTATCATCAGCCCCGCCTACAATGTAGGGCGGTGCAAATGAAATACTCTACCTATTCAGACTTGGTTAATTACCAAATAGAGCCAACGACATTGCCATCCGCATCCTTAAAGGTGTACTTAGCGGAAGGAGTGGACTTGGACAGCTTAACGTCGCCAGCCTTGTTAGCAACGGTAGCGTTGCCCAGGTTGTAGATAGCAGCAACGTTGCCCAGAACCTTAGCGAAGGTCTCACCAGCCTGGCCATTCTTAGCAACGAAGGTGCCCTTCAGGCTCTCGCCCAGGCCCTTCCAAGAAGCGCCCTCAGAGAAGACATAGCCAACGGTGCCGTGGACGAAGTTGTCAACAAAAGCGTTGCCCACCAGGGTAACAATGTTGGTGTTGAAGGTCTTGACGTTAGCAGCGGTCCAGATCGGAGCGGTAACAGCGCCGATAGCCTCGATCACGCCACCACCAACAACATAGGTCATCTCGTTCTCTGCGATAACAGAGTAGTTTGCAGGCATCATCATAATGAATTACTCCCTTCAAATGATTGAATCGAATTTAGGACTTCTTCAGGCTGCGCAACCATCCAAAGCCATTTTTATGTAATCGAGTGCGCACTCGATTGCAACTTAATAAGTGATCGCCTCGCCGCCGTCGTCGTCTTCCTCGACCACTGCGGCATGAGCAACGGGTTTCGGCTCTTCCTTCTTGCGGCGGAAGATGCCCTGCTGCAAGTTCCAAAGCTCGTAATACTTGCCCTGTTTTGCCAGCAGTTCATCGTGTGTGCCGCGCTCCACGATCTCGCCGTGATCCATGACCAGGATCTGGTCGCAGTCACGAACGGTGGACAGGCGGTGTGCCACGATGAGCATCGACTTGTCAGCCAGCTGGTTGTAGATCATATCAAAAATGGTATTCTCTGTGCCAAAGTCCAGGCTGCTGGTCGATTCGTCCAGAATGTAGAGGTTCGAGTCCTTCAGGAAGGCACGAGCCAATGCAATGCGCTGCTTCTCACCACCAGACAAGCCGTTGCCGGCTTCTTCCAGATAGGTGTTGTACTGCAGCGGCAGCTTACGGATGAACTCATGTGCATCTGCCTTCTTGGCGGCGTCCTTGACCTGCTCAAGGGTGGCTTCCGGACGCGAGATCCGGATATTCTCAAACAGTGTCTTGCTGAACAGCTCGACATTCTGCGGGACGTAAGAGATCGCACGACGTACCGATGCGTTGGTATACTCGTCGAGGTTGATACCGTTCACATCAATTTCGCCGCTCTCCGGCTCATAATACTTGAGCAGGAGTTTGGTGATGGTCGATTTGCCGCTGCCGCTGCTGCCGACCAGTGCCACCTTCTGTCCCTGCGGGATGGTGAAGGAGATGTGGTTCAGCGCGGGGCTGCGGTTGCCATATCGGAACGTGACATCTTTGAATTCGATGTCGCCTTCGATCTGTTCCATCTCGGTGTGCTCTTCATCTTCGGCCTGTTCCGATTCATAATCCATGATCTCGGTCAGGCGCTTCATGGAGATATCCGCTTCCTGAATCGACATCTGCATCGAGATCAGGTCGCTCACCGGAGAAGTAAAGTAACCAGACAGCGTGGTGAATGCCATATAGCCGCCCAGTGTCAGCTCACCGTTCAACACCTGCATGATGCCCACATAGGTGGTCACCATATTCAGCAGGGTGGAGATCACCATCGACACCAGAGACTGGCCGGTGCTGATCTTGCTGGACCGGAGGCTGATCTTCAGGCTCTTGATGTACTCGCGTTCCAGAGCTTCCAGCTCGCGGTCTTCGCAGGCATTGCACTTGATGGTCTCAATGCCGCGCAGGCTCTCGATCATCTGGCTGTTCAACATTGCGGACTGCTGCATCGTCTCTTCATTGATCCGCTTGTACGGCTGCTTGAAGATGATGACGAGAAGCAGACTCAGCGCGGTGCTGAACAGGGTGAGCGAGAACAGCGAGGAGTTCATCCGGAACAGCACGATGCCAACGCCTACGGCCATCACCACGTCCATCACGATGGTCATCGCGATGTTGGTCAGGACCGATTTGATGGTGCTTGCATCGGAGTAACGGGTGGTGATTTCACCGGTCTTCCGCGTTGCGAAGAACTTCATCGGCAGTTTGTACACATGCTCGAAGTAGCCCAGCATCAGCGGAATGTCGATCCGGATGGACAGGAAGATCAAGATCCACTGGCGAACCGTGCTGAGCAGGTTGCTCGTGAGATTGACCACGCTGAACACAAGGATCAGGGTGATGAGTAAGTTCTTCAACCCATACGGAAGCACCTCATCCATCAATGCTTTATTGAACACTGTGGAGACGATGCCGATGACCGTAAGGATCACCGAACAGAGGATTGCATAAAGAAAAAGTTTTTTCTGGGGCCAGAGCAGGTCAAAATACCGTTTGAGCATGTGGTACTTGCCGGTGCTCTTATCCCCCTTGGCGTTTGCATCGGTGCTGGTGCCGTTGATGCTGGCACCAGCTTTCTTTGCCTTGCCGCCCTTGAACTCCGATGTGGGGTTCATCAGCAGTAGAACGCCGGTGAAGTTTTTATAGAAGTCGTCTAGGCTGATCTTTTCGAGGTCCTTGGCAGGGTCGCCGATGACGACGTAGTCCTTGCACTTGTACTTCTTGGAAGCGTCAGCCTTTTTTTCTTCTTCTTTCAACACATGCTTGCGGCGGGCATCATCGTCCTTGATCGTGGTCTTCTTGAAGATGACTACGAAGTGGGTCAAACCCTGGTCGGTGATGACCTGCGCAATGCAGGGAAGTGTGAAATCACTCAGAAAATTCTCGCGGTCCACTCGGACAGCTGCCGTGTTGAAGCCAAGCTCATTGGCGGCTTTCTGCAGGCCCACGAGGTTCGTGCCCTTCATGTCGGTTCCCATCATATCGCGTAAGCGGGTGATGGTGATTTCCTTTTTGTAATGGAGGCACACCATTGCGAGACTGGCAGCTGCACAGTCGGTCGTGTCGTGCTGCCGCACATAGGTATAACGCATAGATGTTTCCTTTACAAGAGACCGACAACCTTCGGAAACGATCTCTTCTCTGTGTTCTAATATTCAAAACTGCCTTCCATATTCTAGCACATTGTGCGGAAATGTACAAGTAAGACTTTGTACGCATCACGCAGACAGCAGACAGGATGCAGATTTTGACGCAGGAGAAAAGGTTCTGTCACGCTCCATCAAAAGCAGCGCATAGCCCTCTGCTTTGCCCTGCCCTGCGGAGAACCAAGGCAAAGCAGAGGCCAAGCTGCTATCAAAAAGAAGGGAGCGCCTACCCTTTGATCTACCAAGCGCTTCAGGAAACTTCCTAAAGCTTAGATGCAGTATACCACAATCTGACAGCTTCTTCAAGAGGACATTTTTTAAGAAACCGTTAATTTTGAAGAAAGTGTGAAAAATGTCACAAAATAGTTACAGCCCGCATCCATGAAAAAAGCGGCAGGTGTGTTCCCCGCCGCTGATTTGTTGGCGCCTCTTGCCTGACTCGAACAGGCGACACCCTGATTAACAGTCAGGTGCTCTAACCGACTGAGCTAAAGAGGCATATATCCAGAGCTTTACAGCGGTAAAAGCTGCTGCGAGTAGGATTATACCTCTTTTGCCTATATTTTGCAAGTCTTTTTCGAAAATTTATGAAAAAAGCTTTCAGGCGGGGCAAGCAGTCGTGAATCGAGACAGCGGAGCCCGGTCGTTCCCGATTACAGAAAACTTTGCTCGTCCAGCACGACCACCACCGATGCGCCAGTGGCTCCCCTACCAGGGGAGCTGGCGCGAAGCGCCTGAGAGGTTGTACTATATGCCGCGTTTCCATTTCGCTCTGCGGTTTCCGGAAGGTTATCCTCCGTGCAACCTCTCCGTCACCTTCGGTGACACCTCTCCTAGTAGGAGAGGCCTTGGCAGGCCGGGCAAGCCCTGCTGTCCGCATAGGCCCACTTGGGCACAAAGCAGCGGGCCTTGCTCTCATTGGCAGCGACTGCGGAACTACGCTCTACCAATGAGCGCTGGGCAAACAGTCGTGAATCGAGACAGCGGAGCCCGGTCGTTCCCGATTGCAGAAAACTTTGCTCGTCCAGTTCGACCACCACCGACTCGCCAGTGGTCATCCTCCCTCTGTCGCTATTCGCGACATCTCCCTCCGGCCGGAGGGAGTCTTTCCTACCAGGGGAGCTGGCGAGCCGTAGGCGAGACTGAGAGGTTGTACTACATACCGCGTTTCCGTTTCGCTCTGTGGCTTCCGGAAGGTTATCCTCCGTGCAACCTCTCCGTCACCTGCGGTGACACCTCTCCTGGTAGGAGAGGCCTTGACATTCCGTAAACTTCACCTCTTTACCAAGGGCTCTACTACCAGGGGAGCTGGCGCGAAGCGCCTGAGAGGTTGTACCAAAGTCCACCTCCCCCGTTTCCTGCAAATTTTTCGTCCTCCTCCTGCTATAATCTCCCAAAAGGGGGCGGGGCTTATCCGGGCCGTGATCTATCTCGATGTTCTTCTGCTGGTCAACTTTCTCACGACTGCGCTGTTTCTGCTGGCGGCAGGGCTGTTGTGCGGCGTGAGCACGTCGGGCGGGCGGGTCGTAGGCGGGGCGCTGGCCGGGGCGGCAGCCTCCCTCATCCTGCTGGCCCCTGCCCTGCCGTGGCCGGTATCGGTCGGCTATCAGCTGGCCTCCGGGGCCGGCATCGTCCTGCTTGGCTATGGGTTTCCGGGCGCGCGGTGCTTTCTGCGGCTTCTGGCATGGTTTGCAGCCCTTCATTTTGCGCTGACAGGAGCCGTGCTCCTGCCCGGCGCACAGGCCAACAATTTCAGCATCTACCTTCCCCTCTCGCCGGGGCTGCTGCTGGCCTGTGCCGGAGGCGTGTATCTGGCTGTGCAGGGCACCCTTCGGTTTCTGGGCCGGAACGGCGGGCAGACGTTTCACGTCACTCTGCAAATTGGCAGCGCATCCCTCCCGCTCCGGGCCTTCTGTGACACCGGTTTCTCGGTGCAGGAACCGCTTTCAGGCCGGGAGGTCGTACTCGTGCGCTTTGCCGCCGTGCAGAACGCCCTGCCCGGCCCGCTGCGCTCCTACTTATCCGCTTACTTCGCGGCCCCTTCCACCCTGCCGCCGCCTGAACTCGGCCTGCGGTTCGTCCCCTGCACCACAGTGTCCGGGCACTGCATCCTGCCCGCCGTCCCGGCTGTACTGGCTTCGGCTCCGGCTCAGCCGCTCTATGCAGCCTTCTGTGACCTTCCGCCCCCGCCGGGCGGCTGGGAGCTGCTGCTCTCGCCTGCCGTTGTGCCCGATGCTGCGTTCCGATGAGCCGTTGAACCTCTCAGTCTCGCCCTCATTGGCAGCACCCAAGAATCCCGCCCACAAAAAGGAGGCTTTTCGTTGAATCACCTGTTATCGTTTTTCCGTCGGCTGTACGTCCTGTTCGTCTGCCCCGGTGCCGCCCACTATGTTGCTGGGGCACCCAGCCTGCCGCCGCCCCTGACACCGGAGCAGGAAAAAGCCCTGCTCGCCCGGATGATGGCAGGCGACCGCGCCGCGCGGGACGACCTCATCACCCACAACCTGCGGCTGGTGGTCTACCTTGCCAAAAAATACGAAAACACCGGCGTCCCTGCCGAAGACATGATCTCCATCGGCACCATCGGGCTGATCAAAGCGGTCAATACCTTCACGCCGGAACGGAACATCAAACTTGCCACCTACGCAAGCCGCTGCATCGGCAACGAGATCCTGATGTATCTGCGCAAAAGCTCCAACCGCCGCCAGGAGGCCAGCATCGACGAGCCTTTGAACGTGGACGGCGACGGCAACGAGCTGCTTCTCTCCGACATCCTCGGCAGCGACGAGGATCTGGTCAGCCAGCGGCTCGAACAGAGTGCCGAGCGGGCCACCCTCCGGCAGTCGGTGGCCCTGCTCTCCCCGCGGGAGCGCCAGATCATGGAACTGCGCTTCGGGCTGCTGGACGGCGTCGAGCGCACCCAGAAAGAGGCCGCCGATGCCCTCGGCATCAGCCAGAGCTACATCTCCCGCCTCGAAAAACGCATCATCCGGGAATTGAAAAAGAAGCTGGAGGACTGAGCGGGCAAAAATTCCCACGCATGATTCCCCTGCCCACGCCCCATACTTCCGGTAACGTCAAAACGAAACCGGAGGGGCGCGGATGTACAACAAAGTCGAGCTCTGCGGGATGGATACGGCACAGCTGCCTGTCCTGACCGAAGCACAGAAGCGGGAGCTGCTGACGCGGGCCCATGCGGGCGATGCCGCCGCCCGCCAGCAGATGATCGAGGGCAACCTGCGGCTGGTGCTCAGCGTGGTACAGCGGTTCGCCCAGCGAGGCGAGAATCTCGACGATCTGTTTCAGGTAGGCTGCATCGGGCTGATCAAGGCCATTGACAACTTTGATCCGGCCCAGAACGTGCGGTTCTCCACCTACGGCGTCCCGATGATCATCGGCGAGATCCGCCGCTTTCTGCGGGACAACAACGCCCTGCGGGTCAGCCGGTCGCTGCGGGATACGGCCTATAAAGCCATGCAGGCGCGGGAGAGGCTGGAAAAGCAGCTGGGCCGGGAGCCTACGGTGAACGAGATCGCGCAGCAGGCGGGCCTGTCCCGCCGGGAGGTGACGGCGGCGCTGGAGTCGGTGGTGGAACCACTCAGCCTTGAGGAGCCGCTCTATACCGACGGCGGCGACGCCATGTATGTCATCGACCAGGTGCGTGACCCCGACGGCGAGGACAGCTGGATCAGCGGCCTGCAGTTCCGGGAGACCGTCGCGTCCCTGACCCCGCGCGAAAAGCGGATCATGGAGCTGCGCTACCTCAAGGGCGAAACGCAGATGGAGGTGGCGCGGGAGATCGGCATCAGCCAAGCGCAGGTCAGCCGGCTCGAAAAGGCCGCGCTGGAACAATTCCGCAGCAAATAGCAGCAAAAGCGGCACACCCTTATATAACCTATCTATAAGGATGCGCCGCCGCTCTTATTTTTTGCCGTATTTCCGGCGGGTGGCCGCCCCGCCCCGCAGATGCCGCTCGGCCTTGTTCCGGGCCAGCACTGCCTGCACCCGCTGGAACAAGTCGGGGTCCACCCGCCGCAGCCGGGACGAAACGTCCTTGTGCACGGTGGATTTGCTGCACCCGAACGCCCGCGCTGCGGCCCGCACCGTTGCGCTGTTTTTTGCGATGTACTCCCCCAGCAGTGCGGCCCGCTGTTCCGGTTCCACTTTCATGCCCTGTCCCCTCCTCCGCAAGACTCCTTGGTAAAAAATATGAGGCAGAGGGGCGCAATATGCCCGCCGGGGCTTGACTTTTGGCGTCGGACGACTATACTGGGAGACGGACATGAAAACAGGGGCGCCGAAAGGCTGAGATCCGCACACTGCGGAGTACCCTTGAACCTGATCCGGGTAATGCCGGCGTAGGTAGTTTGCGGAATGTTCCCATCTTTCACAAACGAAGCCTCTACGCCTGCTGATCGCAGGCGTATTTTGTTTTTGTGTACTATATTTTTAGAGGAGCGAATCCAAAATGTCGAATTCCTATTCCAAGACCCGCATTCTGGTGGAGTGTGCCCTGATGATCGCCATCGGCACCGTGCTGTCGAACATCAAGATCTTCACCATGCCCAACGGCGGCAGCGTCACCCTGCTGAGCATGCTGCCCTTTGTGCTGGTGTCCTTCCGCCATGGCGTCAAGTGGGGCCTGTTCACCGGCCTGGTCAACGGCTGCCTGCAAATGCTGCTGGGCTTCTGGGCGCCCCCGACGCCCACCTTCCTGTACTTCCTGGGCGAAGTCCTGCTGGACTACCTCATCGCCTTCATGGCGCTGGGCACGGCTGAGCTGTTCGCCCGCCCCTTCAAGAACCGGATGGTCGGCGTGGCTTTCGGCACCTTTATGGCCGGTGTGCTGCGCTTCCTGTGCAGCTTCCTCTCCGGCGTACTCGTCTGGGGCAACCTGAACGAGGGCCTGAGCGCCTGGACCTACAGCCTGGTCTACAACGCCAGCTACATGCTGCCGGAGACCCTGCTCACCGTGGTGGCCGCTGTGCTGCTCATCAAGGTGGCCCCGCAGATCTTCGATCGCCAGTACACCAAAGCCTGATTTTTCACGCACCATCGCGCCCCGGCAGGTCCACCGCCCGCCGGGGCGCTTTTCTCTGCAAAAACTTCGCAGGAAATTCGAAAAAAGTGTTGACAGCGTCCCTTCCTGCTGGTATAATAACTCACGTCGTAAGACACAAAACCAAACATGTGGGGGATTAGCTCAGCTGGGAGAGCGCTTGCATGGCATGCAA
>OGGV01000846.1_pt1 | contig 17188 bp, 28 predicted proteins | sample 1571301 | NCBI WGS metagenome assembly OGGV01 (sample SAMEA2582072, study PRJEB24529) | metagenome | biome: Human gut stool | place: China | collected 2011
TCGTATGATATTCCGGATTACACCCTCTACCGTTGTGAGTTGACAAGGGAAACGTAAAAAGGTTGAAAAGGGTGGAAAAGGGTTGAATTGGATTGGATGGGGTGAAAAATGGCGAAAATGCGTGATGTTTTTGGTGGAATGAGATAGAATCGGAAAAGTGAACGAAAATTGAAGTGTCAAAAAAATCGCTCGGAAAATGAGGATGTCCTCTGTTTTCCGGGCGATTTCGTTTTGGTGTTTAATTTTTGAGGGCAGCGTTTTACCGGCGTTTGAAAAGTGTTTGAAAGTGTTCAAAACGGCGGAAATACGCTGCTTTTTTGCTTTTGTGGTTTTGAACAGTTCGTTTTAGAAAAAACAAGCATCTTTAATCAAAAAATATTTTTAAGGATAGGAACATAGGAACTGGAACCAAATAGGTTTGGAACAAGTTCCTATCCCTTACTCATTTATCAGTGTTTTTTCTTCCAATTCTTTTAAGTGTTTAAGGTTTCCCTTTGTATAGAGAACCCCATTATAATGCTTTTCTTTTTTGCCGTTTCCAGTCCAGAAAGTATTCGCAAGTTCAAATGCAGCAAACATTGAATCAAAAAATTTTTCCCAATTGTTTGTTTTTGCTGTCTGAGTTTTTAGGCTTGCTATTTTCTTTTTCTTTTCGGTGTATGCACGATCAATAAATCCATTCACGTGACTTTCAAGGTTCTTTGTAATGTTTTTCAAAACATCTGAGGGCTTTTCCGGATGAAAAATATCATATTTCTCATAATCTTTCAAATTTAGTAAGCAATCAAATAAGAAATTCAATCTTCCAAAGAATACAGTTGGATTAGTTGTTCGATTGACAATGGTCTCACTTTCATGCACCTGTTTAAGCAAGTTGTTTATGTAATCGGCATCAAAAGCAGTCAATTTCTTTTTTCCAAACATCGATAATCAATCCTCCATTTTTCCTTTTTTATAACTTTCCTCGAAGTCATATATCATATTCAGAAGTTTGCTGCGTTCTTTTAGTGGAAGGCTTTTTAGGATTTTAGCCAGTTCTTTGGCGAGTTCATCCTCGCTTTCGCTTGAATTTTGGATATTTACTGTACCTGTTGAGTGCTCTCCCATCGCACCGATTGCTGAATTAGTGATATTTTGAACCGGGGCATCATTTCCATAAACCAAATAGTCAATAGAAACGCCAAAAAATTCAGAGATTTCAATAAGATATTTGCGGTACGAATTGCTCTTACCGGATTTCCAATCTGTAAATGCACTCTTTTTCAAGTGAAGATAATCTGTCAATTTCTTCTGGTCTTGCTCTCCAAGTAACTCAACAATTCTATCTAAAATGCTCAAAATTATAACTCCTTTTTTGTTCGTAATGCTGAAAATAAGATTTTTTCGTACTCTAATATTGACAGTACGATATTTTCGGACTATAATATTAGCATACCAATACAACAGGGTATAAAAAGCCTTATGATAATTGTACCACAAAGTAAGGCAAAAGTAAATGAAAAGGAGGAAAAAATATGAGTGAAGAACAATATAAAAAAGTTATAGACGCTCTTGTTGATTTTGTGCTTAGAGTAGCCACAAAAAATGAAGCGACCACCGAAACAGAAATTGCGGTTCTGCCGGCAATCGCTTACATTCTTAGCCAAATTTAGAAATTAATCTCTGGAGAGATCCTGTTTTAGTGTTTCAAAAATCGACTTGTAAATTGCGTTGTAGAAAGCGGCAACTTGTTTACCATTTTCTTCGGTAGCAGAATATGAGGAGTTCGACATTTTTGAAACAACAATTTCTTTGGCTATGTCTGCTGCTTTTTCAGCAACATTCCAATCGTGCATTTTATTTCCCTCCTTTCCTGCTCCATTATAACACAATCCGGCAGGAAATACAACGGATTCGACAAGAATCGACAGGATATTATCACATTTTGGAAGGAGCGGTTTTCATGTTACCGAGAATTTTACACACCTATTACTGTGTTACCACGACCTATTCGCCTACTGGAAAAACTGTCCGTCTGACAACGGTGCAGACCGGCGACAAGCCCAACAGCAGCTATTGTCTGGACGGGAAGCAGAACATCTATCGGGACTATTTCACCCAGCGGCTGATCGCAGAGCAGTTCGCCAAAGCCATGGGAGGCGATACAGCGTGGACGTGACTGAAAATCCCACGGCTTTGCAGATCGCTGCCAGTGCAAGGTTTCACGGAACAGATGCGGCAAGCATCGGGTATCTGTATGACTGGTATGACGCTATCCCGGAGATGCTGGAAACCAAGGAAGCACTGAAACAACGTATTCTGAAAACCAACGGCGTACACAGGAAGGATGATGAAAAATGACCCCGAAGACATTCGGCAAACAGCTGCTGGAGATCCGCACTACGCTGGGACTGAGCCAGATGGAGGTTGCAGAGGCGGCAGAGGTATCCCAGAGCTATGTTTGTCAGCTGGAACAGGACAAGTTTGTGCCGAGCATCACGGTGGTGCTGCGGCTGGCAAAGGCACTGCGTGTGCCGGTGGAGCGTCTGCTCCCCACAGAACCGGAATCGAAAAAGCGGAGGTGTGCATCATGAAAATCAAAAGCGGAAACGGATTTAAGTTTGCAATCGTAATTGACCTGAGTATCGACTGCGACTATGAAACACCAACGGAAACGGTAGTCTACTTCTTAGATGCGATCACAGAAGAAGTGCTGGACTATGCCGGATTCAAGCTTGCAAATACAGATGAAACATAAAAGCCGAAACAGCGGCAGAGAGCCGCTGTCTGCCGGAACTGGTCTACCGGCACTGATGATGGCAGACCGGAAAGGAGGAGCTATGGACTACTTATCAGTAGAAGAAGCAGCAGTCTTGAAAAACTGTTCTGCAAGGTATATCCGAAAACAATGTAAAAACGGTGTTTTACCGGCGGTTATCCAAGAACATCCGCAGAACCATAAACCCTGTTATCAGATTCCGGTCTCCGCATTTCCGGAGCCGTTGCAGGCTAGGTACTATCAGCAAAAGCGGCAGGAAATGGGCATGATGCCCACGCCGATTTCGGCGGAAACGAAACCGCAGAAGCCGAAAAAGAAGGCAAAAGCCGTGCGGCAAATGACCATTGAGGACTGCACCGCACAGCAGCGGCAGGAGATCCAGATCTGGACAGCAATTCTGCTGGAATGGCACGCCGGACGCATCCAGTACAGCAGGAAAACCGACTATGACAAGCTGTATGTGGGCAAGTGTCAGCTGGAGCACCCAGACCTACAGGTTTCCACGGGGATCTTGTACCGCAAATGGAACGCCTATCAGGAGCATGATCTCGCCGGTATGCTGGGGATACGGGGAGGCTGGAACAAGCACAGCAGCGGTATTCCCCAGGTCGTGTGGGAGGCGTTTCTGTGGTTCTGGCTGGACGAGAATCAGCCAACTGTCCGAGCCAGCTATCGCAATGTGATCAGCTGGACAGAGGATTTCCACCCGGAGCTGGTGACTTGTATCCCATCGGAGCGAAGCTTTCGGCGGCGAATCGACAACGATGTGGCAGAGGCAACGAAAATTCTGATGCGTGAGGGCGAAAAGGCGTTTTCTGACCGCTGTATGCCGTACATTATCCGAATGTATGACCAGCTGGAGCCGAATGATGTCTGGATCGCCGACAACCACACACTGGATATTCAGTCTCTGGACGAACATGGCACCATTCACCGCCTGTATCTGACGGCATTTCTGGATGCCAAGTCCGGCGTGATCACCGGCTGGAACATTACGGAATCCCCGGATTCCCAGTCCACGATCCTGGCACTGCGGCACGGCATTCTGCGGTTCGGCATTCCGAAAGCGGTGTACTTCGACAACGGTCGGGAATTTCTCACCCACGATGTGGGCGGAAAAGGACACCGCACCCGAAAATCCGACCAGGATATCACAGAGCCGCCCACCATTTTACAGCGGCTGGGCATTGAAATGCACAACGCCATTGTACGAAATGCGAAAGCAAAGCCCATTGAACGAACCTTTTACACGGTCAAGAGCCAGTTTTCCAAATCGTTCTGCGGTTTCTGCGGCGGCACGATCCTGGAACGTCCGGAAAGTCTGAAACGGCGAATCAAGAACAAAGCCATACCGCAGGACTACGAGGTCAGAAGCCATCTGGAAACATGGATCGACGGCGAATACAACTTGCAGGAGTACGGCGGCTCTGAGGCAAAGTACCGGGGCATGAGCCGTCTGGATGTCTGGAACGAGGAGATCCGGTCGATCCGCAAGGCGGCGGACGCAGAGCTGAATCTCATGCTGATGCGATCCACCAGAACCCAGAAGATCAAGCGAAACGGCGTGTACATCACCTTTGCCGGGGAAAAGATCTGGTACATGAATCCGGAGGAAACCATTCTGCATCTGGGCGAGGAGGTCTATGTGCGGTATGACCCGGCAGATCTGAAAACCGTCCGGTTGTACAACACCCAAGACCAGTATCTGTTTACCTGGGAGCTGGCGGACATCCTGCTGATGGACTATCTGACCTCCAATCCGGAGGAGATCGCCAACGCAGAAATGATGATCCGCCGCACCAAGAAGTTTGTACGGGATCAGGTCAAGGGCATCACCGCCGATCTGACCAACGCACAGCGGATCGATTCCCTGGATGCCACGATCCGGAGAGCCGCCAAGGCAAAGGAAGAACGGTTCCAGATCCGGTATCCCAAGACCATCGAGCCGGTACGAGCCGGAGAAACGGAAGAAGAACACCGCATGGTTTCCGGCAGCGAAATGATCCCGGTCACCATCGACCTGAAAAAAATGCGGCAGAACGCCCAAAGACGAAAGGAAGAATAACACATGGAATACACAGAGCATCAACAGAGCCTGCTCCGCAAGCTGGAGCAGCTGCAAAAGGACGAAGGACTGAGCCTGTCTGCATTGTCTGCCCGTCTGGGCATCTCCAAGGGAGCACTCTCCCAGCTGTTTTCCGGCAGCTATCAGGCAAATCCGCAGAAGATGTTTGCGAAACTGGAAAGCTATTTCGGTGTCAAGGATCAGACCAGGCAGACCTATCAGGAATCCGGCTATGCAGATACCAGCATCTCCACGGAGATCTATGACATTATCGGTGTCTGCCAGATCAAGGGCGGTCTTGCCATTGCTGCCGGAGATGCCGGCATCGGAAAGACCAAGGCAGCACAGCACTTTGTGGCAGAGCACCCGAACAACAGCGTACTGATCACGCTGAATCCCTGTCTGACCAGCATCAAGTCCCTGCTGCGGCTGATCGCCGACCGCATCGGTGCTCCCATGGAACGCTCCAGAGATGCCCTGTGGTATTCCATCCGGCAAAAGCTGAGTGACGGCACGGTGCTGATCTTCGATGAATCCCAGCACCTGCCGCTGAAAACCATTGAGGTGCTGCGGAGCTTCTCTGATGATTTTGCCGATCACGGGCAGACGCTGGGCATCTGTTTTATCGGAAATCTGGAAACGGTGACACGTATCGGCAGCAAGAAGGCAGAGTTCGCACAGATCGCCAACCGCACCAAGCAGAAGAAGCTGTACACCCGTTCCAAGATCCAGCGTGAGGACATTGCCAAGCTATTCCCCATGCTGAACGGACGGAAAAAGGAAATTGATTTTCTATTCCGCATCGCCCAGACACCGCAGGCTATCCGTGGCGTAGTCAATCTGTTTTCCAATGCCTATGACAACGAGGATTACAGCTATGAGGGGCTGGTGGCAATGGCAAAGTACATGGATATGGAGGTCTGAGATGAAAAACGGCAAACGCCCCACCAAGGCACAGAAAAAGATCCTGTCATTCTACGGATTTCATCCGGAGGACTGGCTGATCTCCAAGAACACCAGCACGGAGCTGGTCATTCTCCACCGGTACACAGAACGCACCAGACATATCCCGAAGCATCGGGACACGGAAACCATATGACCCTATGAGAGGAATATTTCCTCTCGCCTAATGCAGCCAAGGACGGTGACAAGCCCGTAAGAGCCTGTTTTGCATCTTCTCGCACGCATCTTGCTTGCATATTTTCCGCCATATTTCACAAAAATGCTCGTGAATACATCAAGTATTCACTCCGCTTTTTGTTTCATCTGACGAAAAATCTGACAACGCAATCTGCATACGTCAGATGCAAAACACGCTCTAAAAATGCAGAGTCGGCAATCTATTTACAATTCTTTACAAACGGAGGTATTTCTTATGGCAAAAGCAAAACTGACACTGAAACAGGAGGCGGACGAGCTGCGGAGCAAGGTCAAGGCGATGATGGACAAGAAGCATCTGGAGGAAATGGAGGTGGGCACCTTTACCGTGCGGTACACCACGGTTGTCAGCAGCCGGTTCGACAGCCGTGCATTTCAGGAGACACACCAGTCCCTCTATGACCAGTACTGTGTGGCTTCGGAGAGCAAGCGGTTTACGATCTCGTGAGGTGGTGCAGCAATGACAAATGAACAATGGGAAGCCGCAGAGCAGAACCTGCAATCATCCTACCGCATCGTAAAGCTACAGGCAGACGGCTACACGCTGTCTTTGCAGACACAGCGGTACAAGATGCAGCTGTGCATTGCAGTCTATGTTGACGGTAAAATTCAGGGAAAATGGCTGACGGAGGACTGTGAGATTCGCAGAAAGTTCTTCCAGAAGCACAAACACAGTATACTCACCCGAAAAGAGCAGGAAAAGCTGAAACGGGAACGGAAAGCCTTTCGGGAGGCGGTACTTTCCAACAGCGTTTACTACACCTATTCTCCCTACTGGAGTTCTTTTCGTTCTCTGAAACGGCATCTGTGCCAGAACTGCACGGACATCACGTTGTATGAGGAGGCGGAAGCATGAGAAAACCAAGCAACACGGGAAACGACTGTTTTGACCGGTTCTGGGCGGCGTATCCCCGAAAGGTGGGCAAGGAGAAAGCCAGACGTGCTTTTGAAAAGCTGCACCCCGGTGAAGCGGACTTGCAGCAGATGCTGGAGGAACTGGAACGGCAGCGGAAGGTCTATCACTGGGGCAAGGAGAACTGGAAGTTCATTCCGCATCCTGCCACATGGCTGAATCAGAGAAGATGGGAGGATGAGACCATTGCCGCAGAAGATGACATTCCCGACGATGACCCCTACGGGGCTTTCGTATACTGATCTGATGCAGATGCGTGTGGATGCGTACAATGCACAGTCCGGCACGCTGACCGGCTATGACTGCAAGACGTGCCGCAACAAGGGCATGATCGCAGAGATCCGGGACGGCTATGAGGTCATGTGCCTGTGCAGCTGTATGAAAACCAGAGACACCCTGCGGCGAATCCATGAATCCGGTCTGGAATCCCTGCTCCGCATCTGCACATTTCAGAACTACACCGCAGAGCAGCCATTCCAGCAGCATATTCTCCAATGTGCCAGAGCGTACCTACAGGAACGGCACAGGTGGTTCTATATCGGCGGTCAGACCGGATGCGGCAAGACACACATCTGCACCGCCATTGTGGGCGGCATGATCCGGAACGGTTTTTCGGTGCGGTACATGGTGTGGCGTGAAGCGTCCAATCAGCTGAAAGCTGCTCTGACGGACGGCAGCTATGCCGCACAGATCGCAGCGTACAAGGAAGCCGATGTGCTGTACATAGACGATCTGTTCAAGACCAGCAGCACCGCAGAGGTATCCGGTGCAGATGTCCGGCTGGCATTTGAGATACTGGACTATCGTGCCAGAAATCAGATGCTGACGATCCTCTCCACGGAATGGCTTTTGCCCCAGCTGCGGCAAATTGACGGAGCAATCGGCGGCAGGATCATTCAGATGTCCAAAGGGTATGCGTTTGAGATACGCCCGGACAACCAGAAAGATTATCGGCTGAGGAAGTGAAGCGTATGGCAAAAGGACAAACCCAGACACTGTACAGCCTTGCTGCTGTGCTGGGGCTGGTAGAATCGGGAAACAAGGAAGACCCGTTCCACATGATCGTCTACCGTATCAGCGGCAGGACCTCTGTCCGGGAACTCACCCCACCGGAGGCGGCAGCGGTAGAGGCGGAGCTGCGGCAGCAGCTCCGGGAGCAGCGTCCCAAAAAGAAAACGGCATCCCCGGAGTATCCGGGGAAAATGACAGCCGGACAAAAGGCGTATGCCTGGCGGCTGCTGTATGATCTGGCAAAGCTCTCGCCCTCTGCGGTGCCGGTGGGGGAACGCATGGCAGGCATCGTCCGAAAGGTATTGCAGGAAGACCCCTGCCCCGGTCATCCGCTGAACTGGGTCAAACGGGAGGATGGGGCGAAACTGATCGAGGCACTGAAACGGTATCTGCGAAACGCAAAACGAAAGGCGGCAAAAGAACATGACTCTGGATAAACTGACCATAGAACAGCTGCACGGCAGCCAGCTGGAAATCGCGGAGGTCATCGGCATCGAAGCCTATCGGAAGCTGGTCGCCAGCTACGGCGGCAGCAGCATCTATATCAGCAAGGCGGATTCCGTGATGAACGGTCTGAGAGATGCGGAGATCTTCCGCCGGTTTGACGGTTCCAATTATCTGGAACTGGCACACGCATTCAATCTGGCGGAGAACACCATCCGGGACATCATCTACCGCCAGAGCACCGACCGGGAAGCACACCAGATGACGTTCTTCTGAACCTGAGGCAATACCGCACAAAGAGCGTCTGGCGACTTTGCACGCCATCTGCTTGCAAATTTCCCGTCATATTTCACAAAAATGCTCGTGAATACATCAAGTATTCACTCCGCTTTTTGTTTCATCTGACGAAAAATCTGACGTCGCATCTGTCGCACAATCTTTGTGCGGTATTGCCCTGAAAATTCATTGAAATTCCTGAAAAATCTGCCTTATTTGCAGCACCGTTCTTTTCTGTGCTATCATTACAGTAGAAGTAATGATAGCACTTTTCTTTTGGGGAGGGAGATACAGTGACACAGGAACTGATCCTGTTTATCATCACCACGGTGATCACCGTGATCCTTGGGATCATCGGCTATTTTCTGAAACGCACCATGGATCGCAATGACAAGAACGAAATGGCAGTGCAGGAGCTGCGTGACAATCTGCTGACGCTGTCGGACAAGTACGCCACCAAGGCAGAGATCCGGGAGATCAAGGCATCTATGGAAAAATTGTCGGAGAACATCGACTACATCAAGGAACACACCACCAAGAACGAGGATTTTATCCGCACCATGGCAAGGCTGGAAAGCAAGATCGACAGCTATTGCAGCAAGTAAGGAGGAACGGCATTGGAGCAGGCAGAAATGATAGAGCGAATTCGGCAGAAGGCATTTTTCAAGAACAACGGCATGGTCTTGAAAGCCGTGAATCTGCTGCGTGACAAGTTTGTTGCACTGACGGACATCCGCTATGCACTGGAACCCAGCATGACGGAGTCGGAATTCCGGGACAGTATCAACTATCTGACGGAATCCGGATATATCCGGCTGCGGCACATGGATTCCAAAACAGACACTACACTGGCAGACACGGCAATGGAACAGATGGAAGCCAAGGTGACAGCGGACGGCATCAAGATCATTGCCTGTGTCCGCAAGGACGAATGTATTGACGTGTGAGGTGCTGCATGGGACGCAGAAAGCATTCTAAGATCGACAATCTGGAACCGGCAGTCAAGGAAACCGTAGACGAGATGATCAAGACCGGTGCCTATTACCGGGAGATCGTGGACTATATCCAGTCCCACGGCGTGAGCATCTCTCTGGCAGCGGTGGGAAAATATGCGAAAAATCTCATGAGCACGCTGGACGCACTGCGGCTCAGTCAGGAAAACTTCCGGGCGATTATGGAAGAAACCGACCGCTATCCGGATCTGGACATGACAGACGGCATTCTCCGCCTGCTCTGCAATCAGATGCTGGATGCCATCAACAAGCTGCCGGAGGAACGGCTGTCAGAGATCGACTTTGACACCCTGTCCAAAAATGCCGTGGCACTCACCCGTGCGGTGGCGTACAAGAAGAACGTGGACACTAAGACACGGGATCTGCTGGAAAACGGTGCAGAGCAGTTCAAGGATCTGATCTATGAAGCCATGGCGGCGGAACGACCGGATCTGTACAAGGAAGTCAAGAAGTTTATCAAATCCAAAGCCAAGGAGGGAAAGGCATGAGTATGTATGTGGTGCAGGTAAAGCCCGGCACGGATCTGCAAGTGGCTGTGCTGCTGCGGAAAAACGGGCATCTGGTACGCTGTCCGCAGCGAACCATGGACATCCGGAAAAACGGCAGGTGGAGCAGCATCACCGAACCTGTCTTTCCCGGCTATCTGTTTCTGGAGGAAGAAATCGACCGAAAGAAGTATGACAGCGTTGTCCGGGCAGACGGCGTGATCGGATTTCTGAAAGTGTCCGGCTGCACACTGGGCAAGCTGCAACCCCACGAGGAAGCATACATCCGGTGGCTCTGGAACGGCGGCAAGCCCATTGTCCCGTCCCGTATCTATACCACATTGCAGGGGGACAAGATGGTCTTGTCCGGCGTGCTCCGGGAGTACTGGAACAATGTGGTGCGGCTGGATCTCCGGCAGCGGCGTGCCCGTGTACGGCTCTCCATCTGCGGACATGACTACACGGTCACACTGCCGGTAATCGGCATTTGAGAGCGTGTGTGAAACAAATCAGTATGCCTGTCGCTGCTGTGGTTGATTCGTCCCACAGGGTGCGGTATATGGTATAAAGGCTTTCCCAGAACGGAACTTTTCCAAAAAGATTCCGAATGGCGAAGCATACCCTGTTTAAGAACGTTCAGAGGGTGTTTAGAATCGTTTGAAGATTTTTCTGCGAAAAACAACACCCAAAAAGAATACACGCAATATACGGGCGTACAGCGTCCGTATTTTTTTGACCATTTTTTCTGAAAGGAGTGACTGCAAATGAACAACCGAAAGAAAAAGAGCATCCACCAGCTGGCAGACGGTATCCTGCAATTTGAGGACAAGCGGAAATCCATTCCGCAAGCCGACTTTACCGATTTGCAGACGTTCCTCTCTGCCTACCTGAATACCCCGGAGCCGAAGAAACGGAAAAAGCTGGCGGAGGAATTCCGGAAGCGGCACATGGAGCTGTACGAGTTCCTGCAAAGCAATCCGGATCTGATCCGGGCAGAGACCAAGATCACCGCCACCCTACAGGCGGCGGCATCCGGAGCAGCCGAAGAAGAGAACAACGGACAGATCACCAATCTGTTTGAGAAATTGCAGGAGGGACTGGCATGATCTATCAGACTTTTTCTCCCAAGCAGATACAAGCCATGCTCTGGTGGGCAATGCCGAAATTCCGGCAGTATGATGCCATCATCTGTGATGGCTCTGTCCGTTCCGGCAAGACCATGGCAATGAGCATTGGCTATCTGCTGTGGAGCATGAAATGCTTTGACCACGAAACATTTGCCTTTTGCGGCAAGACCATCGACAGTCTGAAACGCAATGTGGTCACGCCGATCCAGAAGTGGATGGCAGGCGTGATGCAGCCGAAGATCAACCTGTCCAAGAATTATATGGACGTGGAATGGCAGGGACACCACAACCGCTATTATTTTTTCGGCGGCAAGGACGAAAGCAGCTATGCACTGATTCAGGGTATCACCCTTGCCGGTGTCCTGCTGGACGAGGTGGCACTGATGCCCCGTTCCTTTGTGGATCAGGCAACGGCGAGATGCTCTGTCACCGGCTCGAAGATCTGGATGAACTGCAACCCAGACGGCAGCGAGGAACACTGGCTGTACAAGGAATGGATCGACAGCGTACACGGGAAAGCCGGTGAAAAGAACCGGCTGCATCTGCACTTTACCATGGAAGACAACTACGCCCTTTCCGAATCTGTCCGCAAGCGGTATGAGCGAATGTTCTCCGGTGTGTTCTATGACCGCTATGTCCTGGGCAAGTGGGTCATGGCGGTCGGTCTGGTGTATCCCCAGTTTCAAAAGATGCTGCACGTCATTCCGGACACGGTGCCGGACGTGCATTCCGGCGAGTTCTATCTCAGCTGTGACTACGGCACACTGAACCCGACCTCTGTCGGCTTATGGCACTTGTCGGCGGACGGCTATGCCACCCGACTGCGGGAGTACTATTATGATGCCAGAAAGCAGGGAGCGTCCCGCACGGACGAAGAACACTATGCGGCTCTGGAACAGCTTGCCGGAGACATTGCCCCCTATGTGCGGTATGTGATCGCAGACCCGTCTGCCGCCAGCTTTATTGAGTGTATCCGGCGGCACGGGGTATTTCGGGTGCGGAAAGCCAACAACAGCGTCTTAGACGGCATTCGGGACACTTCCACGCTGCTGCAAGCCGGACGCATCCACATCTGTGAAGGCTGTACGGATATTATCCGGGAATTCGGACTGTACTGCTGGGACAATCAAGCCAAGGAAAAAGACACGGTGGTCAAGACCAACGACCACGCCATGGACGATATGCGGTATTTTGTCCGGACTGCTATGCAGCGGACACTTCGGGAATACCGGATGCCAGATGAGGAGGTGATGTTATGATCGATGCAACACAGATCGCCGCAGCCGTGCAGGTGCCCTGCCTGCTCAGCGGCGACATGATACAGCAGATGCAGCTGTGGGAGGAGTTATATCTGAACCGTGCCGGCTGGATCCGAAACCGCATTCGTTCCTGTCACATTCCGGCGAATATCGCACAGGAGCTGAAACGGCTGACACTGACGGAATTTTCCGCCACGGTACACGATGGGGCAGAACTGGAACAGGCGGTCAGCCGTGTGCTGCCGAAGCTGCGGCGGAAAATGGACTTCGGGCTTGCCATTGGCGGCTTGCTGCTGAAACCCTATTTCACGGCACAGGGCGTTTCGGTGGACATTGTGCCGCAGAACGCCTATCTTCCGGTGAACTACACGGACGATTCCTGCGATGCGGTAGTGTGTCCGGAGGAAATTTCCATCGGCAGGGACTATTTCACCCGTCTGGAACTACACGTCTATTCCCGGTTGCGGCAGACACACACCATTCAGAACCGCTGCTTCCGGTCTGCCAGTCCGGGAACACTGGGCACAGAGTGCAGTCTGGATGCAGTGCCGCAGTGGGCGGATGTATTGCCAGAAAAGGTGTATGAAAACGTACAGCGTCCGCTGTTTGCCATTTTTCAGACACCGGATTCCAACAACATCGACCCCACTTCACCGCTGGGCGTTTCGGTCTTTGCCGATGCCGTGGACTTTATCCGGGATGCGGATGAGCACTGGGAGCGGATTCTGTGGGAACTGGAATCGTCCGAACGTGCCATTGATGCCACCGAGGATCTGTTCCGGTACAAGGACGGCAAGCCGGTATTGCCGAAAGGCAGAGAGCGGATGTTCCGCAGCTATGAGAAAACGGACGGGCAGTCCTTTATCAATACCTTTTCTCCGGAAGTCCGGGACACTGCCTATTTCCATGCGTTCAATCAGATTTTGCGGCGGATCGAGAATGCGGTGGGGCTTTCCTACGGCACACTCTCCGAAGTATCCGATGTGGAGAAAACCGCAGAGGAAGTGCGGAGTTCCAAGCAGCGGAGCTTTTCCAGAGTGAAAGACATTCAGGAGAACCTGCGGAACGCACTGGAGCAGATGCTCTATGGAATGCAGTTCTATCAGGACTACTACCGCAGTCAGAGCAGTCCACCGGTCAAGGCAACCTTTAACTTCGGAGACGGTGTGCTGGAAGATCCGGACGTGGAGTATCAGCGGCGTGTGCAGATGGTACGGGACGGACTTCTGAAACCGTCTCTGTTTCTGGCGTGGTATTTTGACTGCTCCGAAGAAAAGGCAGCACAGATGATGCCGGAGCGGCAGGATGACGGCGGTTTATTTTCCGGTGGTGAGATCTGATGCAAAATTATGAGCCGGATGTGACTCAGCTGCTGGGGTTGTATCAGCAGCTGGAAGATGATATTGTGGCGGACATGGTGCGGCGGATGCTGTGTATGGGGTTTGTGTCAGAAACCACCGCCTATCAGGCAGAGGTGCTGCAAACTGCCGGTATCCTGTATGATGACATTTTGCAGATGATCGCAAACCGGACAGATGCCAGTGTGGCACAGGTTCGGGCGATGTTTGAGGATGCCGGTGTGCGGACGGTGGAGATCGACAACGACACCCACGAAGCAGCCGGCGAAGCCCCGGCGGACATCCGGCAGGACGGCGGCATGAAGCAGGTGCTGGATGCCGGATACCGGAAGACACTGGGAACCATGCGGAATCTGGTCAGCACCACGGCGAACACCACGCAGACTGCTTTCCTGCAAGCCTGTGACCGGGCGTATATGCAGGTGTCCTCCGGAGCGTTCAGTTATCAGGATGCCATACGCATGGCGGTGCGAAATCTGGCGGACGGCGGAGCGTATGTGACCTATCCCACCGGACATCGTGACCGCATTGATGTTGCGGTGCGGCGGTGTGTGCTGACAGGCGTGGGACAGACTGCGGCGGCAGTGGCAAAGAAACGTGCGGAGGATTCGGGCTGTCAGTACATGGAACTGACGGCACACGGCGGAGCAAGACCAGAGCACGCCAGATGGCAGGGGCAGCTTGTGGTGATAAGCGGCAAGCGGACACGAAAGGTCATTGACGGGCTGAAAGTGTTCACGCTGGAAGAGATCGGCTATGGGGACGGCAGAGGCTTCAAGGGCTGGAACTGCCGGCACAACTGGCATCCGTATTATCCGGGACTGTCCACACCAAACTACACGCCGGAGCAGATCGCCAGGCTGGACGAGAAAAGCATCTCCTACAACGGCGAAAAGTACACGGCGTATGAGATCAGCCAGATGCAACGAAAGGGCGAGCGGAAGGTCAGAGCACTAAAACGGCGAGCGGCGGCATTGGAAGAAGCGGCGAAGAACACCGATGATCCGGTGTTAAAACAGGGTTTGAACGATGATTTTGCAGCGGTTTCTGTGCGTTTGAAAGATGCGGAAAAAACGCTGCAAGACTTCTGCCGCCAGACCGGACGGCGGAACGATACGTTCCGGTCACAGGTCAATGGGTTTGGACGGTCTACGGCTCAGAGGGCGGTGCAGGCGGCGAAAACAGACTTGACACACAGAGATTACAATGATATAATACACATGAAAGGGAAAATGTCTAGTCGTGACGTTCGTAAATGGTATGACGCACATGATAAAAAAATATATGAGCACATAGACACAAGCAGACCAATTGAGGAACAAGCAAAACAAGCTCATATGTTAAGAAATCAGTACAAATTCCAAGCGCGAGAACTTATGGAAGATCAAGAAGCAAGAAAAGGGCTTGATCGAGATTTTCCACTTCACGATTTTTCATATTATTTTGAGAAATACAGTCAAATGTATGACAACGAAGAAGATGTCTATAAAGCTATTGTCAATAGTTCGATGCGTCCAAATAAAGAGGTAAATAAAAAGTTTGGATTGGAGTGATTGAAGTGTTTGAATATAAGATCTGCAATGTTTATGATAAAAATATTTTTTCGAAGCAGTGCACTGCAATAAAACAACACATTCCTAATATCGCCAAGGACGAGATATTAAGTGATGTAGATGGATCACAGTTGCAAATTTATACTTTGACAAGTGGAGAAAAAATAAAAGTAAGAAATAGTATTGATTTTGGCATTAGTATCGAATCAGACATTGATATTGAAAAATATTTTATTTAAGTCTATCATAAGGAGGTGTACTTTGCACAATGAATAATTTTACAATTGTATACAGAATCCTAAAAGCATTGGAAGCGTCTATGGATTCAGATGAATTTGATGCTGATGCTATTTCAGCAGAACGTCTAAAAATCACAGAAAACCGTAGAGATAAACTGCTGATACAATTGCTCAATGCAGGATACATTGAAAACCTTCATGTGAAAAAATATGTTGATGAAGTTTTCCCGACAGTTCAAATTCTTCCTGACACCACGATCACATTGAAGGGACTTGAATATCTTGAAGAAAATTCATTGATGAGTAAAGCAAAAGATTTTATCAAGGAAGCAAAAGATTTCATTCCCGGTTTATAATTGATTAAGCGTACTTCGGTACGCTTTTTTCTATGCCCGAAAGGAGAATCTATGAAAGAAATGACATTCGGCGGTGCATTGGAAGCACTGAAAGCCGGAAAGAAAGTTGCCAGAACCGGCTGGAACGGCAAATTACTGACACAGGAAATCGGTGACGGAAGTTATCCGTTTACGGACAGCATTGTCATGAAAACCGCAGATAACCGATTCTGTATCGGCTGGCTGGCTAGTCAGACCGATATGCTGGCGGAAGATTGGTGCATTGTCCAATAGATTACCATCGTTTTTGCATAGCGAAAGCAGCATCTCGTAAGAGGTGCTTTTTTCATACATTTATTTTTTTGAAAAGGAGTTATTGCAACATGTCAAAGATCGATTTGAGCAAGTACGGTATCACCGGAACTACAGAAGTTGTTTACAACCCTTCTTACGAGCAGCTGTTCGAGGAAGAAACAAAGCCAACACTCGAAGGCTATGAAAAGGGTCAGGAAAGTGAGCTTGGCGCAGTAAACGTTATGACAGGCGTTTATACAGGCCGTTCACCTAAAGATAAGTTCATCGTTATGGACGAAAATTCTAAGGACACTGTTTGGTGGACTTCTGACGAGTACAAGAACGACAACCACCCAGCTTCACAGGAGGCTTGGAAGTCTGTTAAGGAACTCGCTATCAAGGAACTTTCAAATAAGAGACTTTTCGTAGTTGACGCATTCTGCGGCGCTAACAAGGATACAAGAATGGCTATCCGTTTCATCGTTGAGGTTGCTTGGCAGGCTCACTTTGTAACAAATATGTTCATCAAGCCAACTGCTGAGGAGCTTGAGAACTTTGAGCCTGACTTCGTTGTATACAACGCTTCAAAGGCTAAGGTAGAGAACTATAAGGAGCTTGGTCTTAACTCTGAGACAGCAGTTATGTTCAACATCACAAGCCGTGAGCAGGTTATCGTTAACACATGGTACGGCGGAGAGATGAAGAAAGGTATGTTCTCTATGATGAACTACTTCTTACCATTAAAAGGTATGGCTTCTATGCACTGCTCAGCTAACACAGACTTAAATGGTGAGAACACAGCTATCTTCTTCGGACTTTCCGGAACAGGTAAAACTACACTTTCCACAGATCCAAAACGTCTCCTGATCGGTGATGACGAGCACGGCTGGGATGACAACG
>OGGV01000857.1_pt1 | contig 17008 bp, 9 predicted proteins | sample 1571301 | NCBI WGS metagenome assembly OGGV01 (sample SAMEA2582072, study PRJEB24529) | metagenome | biome: Human gut stool | place: China | collected 2011
AAAGTGTGAAAAAGAAACGATTATTCTGACCAATGAAGATGACGGATTCTATGATATGTATACCTTCAATCAGAGTTTGCAGAAACGGTTACGGACCTTTGCTGAGAAGTATCCGGATGATTGCTGGTTGAAAGGATCTGCGGAGGATGGAAGTGAAACGTATATGATCAGAAAGGGACGGTTGTCTTTAAAACTGGTACCACCATATAGCACTTCAAGAAAAATGCAGGCAAAGGATATCAGCAAGATGAAAGAACTATCATAGGATGCGATTTAAGAGAAAAATGTCATGTGTAGACATGGAAAAATGAAAGCAAAATACGTTAGTTGATAAAATGTATAGGCTCAAAAGGGAAAGTGCCCTTTTGGGCCTTATTTTGTGTTATTCCTCAAAAATGGGAATTATAAAGATTTAATTTTTTATTATGGATGTATATTGCAAAAGCTTATTTTGCTATACTGACAATATCAACAGAAGCCGGAGAGAGGAGCTGATCGTGGTGTAAGATAAAATTCCCATCCTGATAGGTAACTGCATAGATAAAGTTATCTATCAGGATTTTTTGAGTTATAATATCATTTTTTAACAACATGTATTTGACAGATTTCCTCGTAGAAAGTATCATAAATATATGCAACAACTGAATATCGTGGACTGTCCAGCTATATTTTTTTACTTGAATAGTCTTGCGTACAAGAGTATATAATCAATAAATAAATGTCTAATAAATCTTCTGGTCAACAGGTACAATATTGGTATCATAGACTAGAAGAGAGGTGTATATACTTGTGTGTGGAAGAGTATATTCCGTTAAGAATTGCGGAACTATGCCGGAAGCGAGGATATACAAAATATAGGTTAGCTCAGCTTACAGGAATAACGCAGACGGCTCTGGGAAATATGCTGAATCAGAAGAGTATGCCGACGATGGCTAATTTGGAAAAAATATGTGATGCATTTGAAATTACAATCGCACAATTTTTTTCAGATGATGAAAGCAGATTGGATCTGACAAAAGAGCAAAAAGAAATACTTGAGATTTGGGATGGCTTGGATGAGAAGGAAAGAGAAATTTTTATGACTTTTATCCGCAGCCTGAAGAAGTAATGGACAGTTCGACAAAGATGCGAGCTATCTTTTTTATTTGAATCTATATAAAATATGCATTTTATACGCATGAAGAAATTGACAGAAAATTTCGGGGGGGGGTATAATTACACTGTATACTTATGCCACTTTTGAAAACACAACATCAGATGCTGGTACAACCAAAGTAGACAACAAAAGACGAATTTGACGAGGTGCTGAATGGCTTATACGGTAAAACAATTATTAGAATCGAAACAATTTCCTGATATGAGATTAGTGACATGTAAAGAAAATCTGAATCAGGAAATTAAAGGTATACGAATTATCGAAATAGAAGATATGGAAAGATATCTGACTGGAGGAGAGCTTCTTCTTACAAATATGGAAGTGTATTTCGGAGAAACGGAGAGAGAGTTTCGGAAACATTTGAATGAACTGGAGAAGAAACAGGTCAGTGGATTTATTATAAAGCAGCATCCGGACATGGTACAGAAAGTCAATTATTATGATATTTTATTAAAGTTTTGTTCGGAACGTAATATTCCAGTGATAGAAATTTCGGAAGATGAGTATTATTGGGGTATTATAAAATATGTTATTCTGCAGATCTATGATGAAAATATCGCACGGTTGATTTATTTCAAATTGACACACGACAATATTTCTAACATGTTATTGGATGGAGAGAATTTTGAAGATCCAACTAAAAATATTTTGTTTCTATTGTCTTCCATGATTGGCAATCCGGTAGCGTTATATTATAGTAACTTAACTTGCTGTGCGTCCACAACGCAGGATCTGTCTGATTTTGTATTTGAGAAAAATGTTGAGAAATATAAACCGGATATTGTTACCAGATTTGAATACAAAAAACAGAGAAAAGAGCATACGCAATATATTACAAAAATACATGTGTTAGACCGGGTAGAAGTTTATTTGGTAGTCACGGAAGTGAATATGCCATTAACAATACTGGACTATATGGCATTGGAAAATGCTGTTTTTACTTTACAGTATAGTTTTATGGAAACATATGCTCGAAATGAGATAGAAAAAAATATCAACGAGATATTGAATATAGCTTGCTTAATGGTTTATTAACGGGCGATGAATTGAGTAAAGCTGCAAGAATGCTAAAGTTGAAAGATACAGCTCAATATTGTGTGGTAAGTTTTCATACGATTTCAAGCAATAGCGAAGATTATTATACAAAAGAAGAATTAGAAGAAATCGGAGTGATAGAAGGCGAGATTCAGAGATTACTTCCGGATGAACATATTTACCGGAATCTGAATCAGATTGTGTGTATTCATGAAATTAAGCCTGGGGAAACACAAGCAGGGTTCCGGGAAGAAATGGAAAAATTATATCAGACAGTACAGAAGCAGATTTTTCACAGAAATAAGACAACGGATTTTCAGATTGGCATTGGAAGTATTGTTAATGGATATGGAGATTTGAAAAAATCTTTTAAGGATTCAAAGAAAATCATAGACTATATGGATATGCTCAGATATCTCTATGGTGATAAGAATATATCGGTAGCCGATTTCTCTAAGCTCGGCTTTTTCCAGATTTTTGAAAAAATCAAAAGTCGTGATGAACTGATGGAATATGTGCCAGAGTCACTTGTGAAATTATATCGGCATGATAAAGAACACGATGGTGAATTGATTGAAACACTGCAGGCATATCTGGACTGTGATAAGAGTGCGAATAAGGCGGCGGAAAAACTGTATGTGAATTATCGTACACTTTCTTCCAGGTTGAAAAAAATTAAAGATATTTCAGGAATTGATTTTAAAAACTCGGCAGAAATGCTAGCTGTCAGAAATGGAATTGTTCTTTTTAAAATGGCAGAAACACTGTAATTTCAGGAGAAACTATATCTTCACGGTATGGTTTCTTTTTTTGTGCAAAGAATCGATAACTACAAACTTTTTGTAGTAAAACGTGAAAATATCTTCCTATTTTCTGTATTATTTTTGCAAAAAACAAGTGCTATACTTTAACCAGTACATAAAAGAATACCTTGATTATCTAAGTTGATATGAAGCAGGAATGAATCATGAAAAAGAAACAGGTTGAGAAAGAACAGAATAATGAGAAACAGCTTCCCAGACAGGAAACAACACTGGGAGAAGATATCTTTCAGCTGTTATTGAAGAAGGAAATGGAACAGCAGAAAAACTGACTTTCACAAATAATCAGGCAGCCTTTACATTGAAAAAAGATGAATCTGTAGATATCAGTTGCTTACCGACAGGATGGACATATACCGTTACGGAGACAGCACCGGGAACAAACTTCGAGGTGTCATACTCGATAAATGGTGGATCGAAAACCGTTGGAGAAGCAGCATCATTTACAATGGCAGCAACAGGAACGGAAGATATCCAATTTACAAATACATCAACCGTGGCACCGCCCGTAACCGGAAGAAATATTCAGAATAATAGCTGGATTATGATGCTGATTGTGGTTTTACTGATTGGCATTGGAAGCATGGTATTTTTCAGAAAAGTAAAAAGAAAATATCATTAAGGCAAAAAGGAAGAATTGTGCTTGTGAAGTGAAGAACCTGAAAGTATGATTCTTCCTTTTTACAATGAAAGAAACAAGAAAAATGTTCAGGATAAAAATCATTATTGGGGACGGATAGAGAGGGTGACATTATGCAGCTTACAAATACAACGGATTATGCCATTAGAATCGTATGTTATCTAGCATCAGAAAATAAGGTAATAACTACAGCAGAACTATCTCGTGAATTAAATATTCCGGCAAGTTACATTCCTAAAATAACAAAGCAATTAAAAGAAAAAGAAATTGTTAAAGCGGCAGAGGGATCGAATGGAGGCTATATGCTGGAAAAACGACCGGAAGAAATTTCTCTTATGGACGTTATTAACTGTACAGAGTCAACAATGGCAATTAGCAGATGTCTGGAGAAGGACGGATACTGTTCCAGAAATTATTCAGATTGCTGCAAGGTACATAAGGTGTTACTGGATCTGCAGAACACTTATAATAACAGGCTGGAAAATGTGAAAATATCAGATATTATTCAGCCGGGCAAAGATGAATATTTTGGATGTTTTTATGTAGTTATAAAATTGAATTTAAAGGATCAAACATATGAATGTATTTATTCTCACGTACATGAAGTCTATGATAAAGTAAGTGATTCAGCTACCTATGATGAGTTTATAAGGAAGTACACAGAACAATATGTATATGAACAGGATCGCCAGAAGTTAAGACGATTTTTGACAAGCGAAAAGCTTACGGAACACTTAGTAGACGGCTGTATGGAAGATGATATGTCCTACCGCAGAATATGTGATAATGAAGCAGATTCTTATATTTGGATGGAAGCAAAAAGATATGTAGATGAGACGGAGAATATTGCCATTCTCACATTACATAATGCGAAGGTCATTCCAGATACGATTGTTAATATGGAACAGGAATTGCGGAAGAAAGAAAAGAATATCACGAAACAGTATTGGGATATGGTTTCTTTGCTTGTTGCGGTATTGAATCACAATAATCTGGTGGAAAAGGAACATCAGGATGATATTAGTTTTTATACGGAGCAGGTTTATCGCCAACTGCAGAAAAATTATCCGGAATATGGAATTACCGAAGAAGAGATTGAAAATGTATCACACCTGGCACCAATCCATGATATTGGTAAAATCCGGGTACCGATAGAAATATTGAATAAAAATGGGAAATTAACGATAGACGAGATGGAAGTCGTGAAGCAGCATCCAATTACCGGTGCAGAGATGACATTGAGATTTCCGAATGGTATGACAACAGAGAAATTGAATAAGTACAGCTATGAAATCTGCCGACATCACCATGAGAGATTTGATGGCTCTGGATATCCGGACGGTTTAAAGGGAGATCAGATTCCGCTTTGTGCTCAGGTGGTCGGTTTGGTGGATGCCTATGATGCTTTGGTCAGTGAGCGACCATATAAACGAAAACTGAAACATGCCGAGGCGGTAAGGATGATTGTAAATGCTGAATGTGGAGCGTTTTCCATGAAATTGCTTCAATGTTTTTTTACTGCGGCTATGCAAAAAGAGTGGGTGCAGAAAGTAGAATCAAACAGAGAAGAGTAAGGAAAAAGTCCAGTAGGTATTTGATGAAAATGAAAGAAATTTTAACGGATATTATAATAAAATTAGTTATTTTATGCTAAAAAATCATTCTAGATATTAGAATGCAATATTGAGTAAATGGTAGGAATTTTTATTCCGATTAGAGGTCCAGATATGAAGAAAAAAGGAAGAATAGAGAACAGAATTATCGCAGTAATACTATGTATGGCTATCTTATTTTCTCAAGTGAATATTGCGGATGCAGCAGATGTAAATCCATCGGGTACCAACACTAGTCAAGTGGCACTTTCTGATGATGCCAATAAGAGTAATGGTGAAGTATCAACCGAGTCCACAGTTTCAGATGAAATAAATGGCACCACGGAATCCGAATCTAAGATATCGGAGGAAACAAGTGAAAACTCGAAAAATGACGAATCGGAATCGTCCGGTGGAAATGTTAAAGCGGAATCAACAGATAATATAGATGCTTATTATAAGGATAGTAAAATATGCATTTATAATTATGAACAATTAAAACAGATTGGTTCAGATGCTTATATTTACACAGGTGATAAGGATGGACAGATTGGTTCTGGAGAAGTGGTAAAGAGTGAAGGCACAGAGCTGAAATACGGTGCAGATGCTCAGTACATTTTGATGAATGACATCCAGATGAACTCGGAACAGATTTGGTCAGTACCGGATTCATTTACCGGAACTATCACAGGCACGAAACTAGAAGAAAACGAAACACCAACGCTGTATGATAAGGAAACGGATACAATCTACATATACAATCCATATCAGTTGATGGTGCTTGCACAGGAAGAATCTGAAACGGAACCAGTTATGTCGATGGATTATGATGCACCACAGTTTGGTATGGGACAGATGATTTATCCGGATGGAGAAGATCAGGAGTATCTGACTTATAGTAAGTCTCATAATTACGTGTTATCGCAGAAGTTTAATTCGGATAAGCCGGAATTGGTTGCGGATCAATTGACAGAAAAAGCGGCGAATGGAGTTCAGTGGCTAGATGGTGAGCATGCAGATGGAAGAACAAAACCAGGGCAGTTATATGTAGAAGTTTCCGGGAAGAAATATATTCTGATCGGAAATGAGTCACAGTTGCGGGCGATTGGAAGCAATAAGAGCGTAACTCCTAGACTGTATGTTTATTACAAACCGGGTTTGGTAACTGGTCTGTTTGGTGGCAATCCTTTTTACAGTCCTTATTATCCGGGAGATGCGGACCTTGGCCTGGATGCTGTAGCAAAAGAAGGTGCAACTACGCACGGTCTTATAAACCCAAAGCCGGACAATGTCAAAGGAGAAAACTCATATCTATATTATAAAGATAAAACAAACGGTGTAGAGAACGGTAAATACAAGCTGGCGAATGTAAACCTTTCCGACGATAACATTCTTGCAGGTTTGCTTAAAGGCGTAGGTGGTCTTTTAGGGACGTTACTGGGCGGACTTACTGTTGGAACCGGTGAATTTTGTGGAGTCAATGAAAATGGTCTTCCTGACAAAAATATAGATAAATATAAATTAAGGAGTGAATACGGCAATCTTAAATATTCATCCAATGCAAATTACATCATTTTCCGAGATATTGACTTATCAAAGGATGGTGTGAATTCAAATCAAGAAGATGATCTTTGGACGCCACTTATGGTATCGGGGGATATCAAAGGTGCAAAGTTAGCAGATGGACAGGCGACACTTACGGACGGAAATTCTATTTTGGCAACTGGAAAACCTGTAATTTCTAATGTGAATGTGAACCAGACAGAAGAAATGGATGGTTCTAAGTATATAGGAATTGGTTTTTTTGGAACAATTACGAATGAGGTTAATGTAAACAACATTGGTGTCAGTGCCGGAACGGTCTCTGTGTCAAACCTAGAATTACAAAATGTAAATGTACAAAATAACACGAATGAACATAAAAACACTCAGACCATAATAAGTGGACTCACATCAGGACTTGGATGGCTTGTAGGTGGTGTAGTTGATTTATTAGTAGGAGTTTTAACATTTGGAAACGTAAACCTGAATTTGAAAGATACATTATCAGCACTTTTAAATGCAAGAGCAAAGGATCCGACGATTTATGCAACAGGTGCATTTGCCGGAAGGCTAGTGGGAGATGTTTCCATTGAAAACTGTGATGTGACAGGAAAAGTCAGTGTTTCGAATATTAATGACCGTACTGGTGGGTTTGTCGGTTATACAGAAGGTGTAACAGAGTATGACGGGTTGTCGAAAGCTCTTGGAGTAACGGTGAATGCATTATCATCATTGTTAAATGCAATTCCGGGACTTGGACTTGGAGATTTGATTACAATTCTTCTGGACAATGCATTGCCAGTTGGTAGTTTAATTCCTACTGGATACAAAAATGTAAATATCAAAAATTGTCATGTGGAGAATCTGGAAGGAACTGTCGGAGCTGCGGATAAAGATTATGCTGGTGGTTTCGTAGGACAGCAGGTAGGAACAAGAATCTTCGACTGTTCCGTGAAAAACAGCAGTTATTCTGTAACGGTAAAAGAATACGGCGGAGGATTTGCAGGAATCAGCAGAGATGCGGAAATCCGCGGTTTGTTAAGTGATGTAGGTGTTGAACTTATTCGAGTAATGCAGCCACAGAGTATCTTGTTAAATTGCAATCTGACAGGATGTAATGTCTCAGTATCTGGTGAAAATTATCAAGGTGGTATCGTAGGAGCACAGACAAACAGCTATGCGGTCAACTGCGGAGCGAGCGGAAGCATTGCAGTTAAAGCAAGCGAAAGTTATGCCGGCGGTGTGAGCGGTATTTCAACAGTTGGATGGATTACAAACCTTGGAAGTAAAGAAGTAAAGAATGAAAGCCTTTTAACAACAGTGAAAGACTTGTTGACGGGTCTTTTGTCGAGTGATCCGGAAAAAGCAGGTATGCTCTTGTCACTTGTAGGAATTGCACCATCAGCAATCCTGGGATGTAACATGGATTGTTCATCAGTTTCAGTTGAGGTTGGTAAGAGTTATTCCGGTGGTATTCTTGGTGGCGGTGATGGCGTCTATATTGCGGAATCCAGTACAGAGTATCTAAATAAACTTCCTTATTGGAAACATGGTGGAGCAGATGCAAGTAGCGTAGCACAAAGAGATAATGTGCTTACAGGATTAAAAACAGTTACGGCAGGTGAAAATCGTGCCGGAGGTATTGCAGGAAGTGTAACAACAGCAAATGTCACAGGACTTTTAAATAATACGCTTGGAATCGGAAACTTTCTTGGATTTACTGTGCATCATGTAACGGTGACGGGAGTAAATGATGGATATACAGTAGAAGCAAAAGGAAATTATGCCGGCGGAGCGCTTGGCGAGGCTGTTGGCGGAGATGTGGATACTGTAACATTAAATCAGGTAAAATCTGTTATAGCAAAAAACAGAGTCGGTGGTTTTGCTGGTTGTGCAGGTCCGGGAGATCTGGCAGGTGGAAATGGACTGACTTTGAATCTGTTAGGACTGAACAACTTGCTGAAAGTAAAAAATCTGCTTTCTGTGGCAGAAGGTGTCAGAGTTAAAATCAACGAAGCTCATGTAAATGGCATCGCAGGAGGCATGACTGTAGAAGCAACAGGTGCAAATTCAAACGGCGAAGTAGTGGATTACACAGCCGGTGGTTTCATCGGAAAGAGTAACAGCTGTGAGATCATTAAGTCCGATGTGAAAAATTTAAAAGAAGTAACAGCAAATGATAAAGACGGTATTGCCGGAGGATTTGTAGGTTCGTCACAGACTGGAGGGCTTGCAGATGTAGCTGGTGAAGCGGATGTCAAGGCTTTGTTAAATGCAAGTAAGTTGTTAGGTGCTGTCACGTACTTGCTTCCTTCTTATACAGAGTGCAAGGTTACTTATGTTGATACAGGCGGAGTTGCTGCAGATACAGCCGGCGGTTTTGCCGGAAACTTCCAGAGTGGAACGGTTAACAATCAGGGCGCAGGAGAAGGTAACTATTATTCTGTATATAATCTGGATCATGTAAACGGGCAGTCTTATGCCGGAGGCTTTGGCGGAAATGTTTACTCCGGAGCATTGGCAGATGCTGGAGGTGGAATCAGCATTCTTGGAGGAATCACAGGTCTGAATATTAATGTCGGAGATTTACTGAACCTGATTAATGCTTACATTCCATATGTACAGTATGCAGGAGTTAAATCCGATAATGGATTTACGGTTACGGCTAATAAAATCAAATCGGATGATACGAATTCTGGTAGTGCTGGTGGCTTTATTGGTTATGGCAGTGGAGTTCAAGTTAGTCATTGTGATGTAACAAATTTAAAACATACAAAGGTAACACCTCCTAAAGATTTAGAGGGTGAAGATAGTTCAAATTATTTTGGACAGGATAGTACATATGCAGTAACGGGTGCAAGATATGCCGGTGGATATATTGGTTATATGAATATTGGTTCCGCAGCTTCTGTTGGAAAAGGATTGAGCGTACTTGGTCACTCAATAGGAATCAATCATGTGCTGGATGCATTGAATGTCGTTGTTTCTACAATAGAACATTCGAATGTTACAGGAGATGTTGGAGGTTTTGCAGTAAAAGCGACCTGGAAAAATACAGCATCCGATGCCTCAGCAAATGACGTTCTTGGAGATGCAGGAGGTTTTGCCGGAAAGATATCTGGCGGACATATTCAGGACTCTAATGCAAATAACTTCTCCTATATCATTGGACAGATTACAGCCGGTGGTTACGTGGGAGATCTTGAACCCGGAAATGTGGCAAATGTACTTGGCGATACTGGTATCTTAGGTGGTCTTGTTGATGTGTCAGATACATTGGCATCATTAGCGGAGGACTTTGTACCGACGATCAGAAACAGCTCTACGACTTGTGTTCCTTGCGGTGGTGCAGTTCGTGCAGATGCGGCTTCCACAACACAGGTACAACGAGGTATGGCCGGAGGTTATGCAGGGCATAATGAAGGCGGTCATATCTGGGGAAACAATACAAAGAAATGGAAAGGTAAAGACTATACCGGACCAACAAGTGTCTGCAAAGCAGTCCGGATCCGATCAGTATACGGAGAAGAAATTGCTGGTGGCTTCACAGGACTTATGGAGTCAGCAGATACGGCAAGTACCGGAAACCTGTCCTTGTTGTGGGGACTGGTAAAAGTAGATAACATCCTGGGAGCTCTTAGTGTTGTCTATCCGACGGAAGAAAATACGGCAGTTTACGGACCACTTGCCTTGATGGATTATGAAACCTGGAATAAATGGGTGGAGTTTGTCGGAAAAAAGGGTGGTTACGGAAGTGATCTTGCGGAGCATGGAACAGTAAGTAATCAGGCTGAACTGGATGCAATCATAGGAAAGTATGCTTACGGATACAATGTTGTAGCAGGAAGAGTCAATTACCGAGATGAGACAAAACTGGCAAATGGCGGAGCAGCCGGTGGCTATGTCGGATCAATGCAGACCGGAACTATTACAAATGGACAGGCTTATCAGGCGAAGACAATTAAAGGGCTTCGATGTGCCGGCGGTTTTGCAGGGGAAATGATAAACGGCGGAGCAGCAAAGCTTGGAGGAGTTGATATCCTCGGTCTTAATCTGCAATTAGGACAAATGCTGCAGGTACTTAATGTCTTTGTGCCAGTAATCAAGAAATCTTCGGTAGAGGGTTATCAGAGTGGACTGATTGTCCAGTCAGAAGGTGTAGATGACAAAGATACCTGTGGTTATGCCGGAGGTTATGTAGGAAAACTGATCGGTGGGCAGATCTGGGGCGAAAATGATGCACGCTGTAAGGTCACAAAGCTGAGACGAGTTGACGGAAGAAGCTATGTCGGAGGATTTGTCGGAAGCTCAAGACCTGGAAGTGTATCAACACTCGATCCTACTGCAGGAGAAGGATTACTTAGCCAGCTTCTGAATAAACTGTTAAGTACACCGGCAGATTTGATAAAAGTATTAAATGCCACAGTCGCAACAATCCGTTATGCAGATGTGGAAGCCTGGGATGACTGGGGAATCATCGTAAATGGTGCTTATGCAAGTGAAAGTAATAACACTTCTTATGCAAAAGCAGCCGGAGGATTTGCCGGAAATCTGGAAGGAACTGTACTCGGTAAGAAGGATACGGAAGAGGCAGGAGTTTCTGTACAGAATATCCGTTCCGTAGTCGCAGGCGAATATGCCGGAGGATGCTTTGGTGTTGCTGACGTGGCCGGAGTTGCCAATATCAGTGCAGGAAATGAGACCTCGCTTCTTGATAAATTATTAAAGCTTGGAAGAACTGATGTGCTGGATGCATTTAGAAGTTATGTATATTACGGAACTGTAAGCGGAAGTAAGGATGCTGGCTTAAGTGTCAGCGCAAACACAGCGATAAAATCCGGACAGAACAACCAGGTTACATATAGCGGAACAGCCGGAGGTTTTGGCGGCTCATTGCTAAATGGTTCTGTGAAAAACAGTAAAGTAACAGAATTAAGCAATGTAAGAGGTTTGAATAGTGTCGGAGGATTTGTCGGCTATTCTGGAAAGAGCGGAGTAGTTAAGGCAGACAAGATAGACGTTATTGGAGACAATACAGGACAGTTGCTTGGTGGTGCTCTTGGAGTTATGGACATTTTTGGTTCTCACATTGATGACTGTGCAGTTACAGGAACTGATGAGGGTTACACTGTGCAGAGTACAAATGGAGATGAGCAGATTGCCGGAGGATTTATCGGATATGCCAATCTTGCAAGAATGTCGAATTGTACAGCAGGTGACAAGACGAACCAGAAAATTGGACTGAAACAGGTAGCGTCAGGTGGAACAGCCGGCGGATTTGCAGGACGAACAAGTTTCGCTTATCTTGCAGATTTGAAGTTGGATTCTGGAGCAGTGAATGTAATATTCTCGCTTGTTAATGAACTTATAAAAGCATTATATCTGGATAAAATCCAGGATTCCAATCTTCTGAAGATCAATCTTGGAATTATCAAAGTGGATGCACTGTATGATGGCAAACTGCTTCATGTAAATCTGCTCGGACTGGATATATCTGTAGGACTTTCAAAGAAGTCAACGGATAACGACCAACGGACAGACCTTGCAATTATTACGATTGGAGATTCATCCATCAAACTTCCATGCGACGAAAATGGATTGCTGAATGATAATGATGCCAAATCCAATATCAGTGTGAGTCTGATCAAGGCGAATCGAACAAGAATTACTGATAGTAATGTCTACGGTGTCAGTCATGGGTATGATGTCTATGCCGGTGGAGCCGGAAATAACAATGATGGTGATGCTAAAGACGGACGAAGTGGTGGCTTTGTTGGATTCAACGATGAAGGACTTTTGAAGAACAACAACATGTATTACTGTGATGTGGTTCGTGGAACAAAAGATCTTGTTGGACCATTTAGCGGAAAGAGTAAGTTGGATTCTGTATATGAAGCTAACACACAGGAGAAGGTGGAAGGCGAGAATAATAATTACCGTATTTACAGAAAGCTGGATGTAGCGCTGGATCAAATCAAAAAGGGTTCAGACAAGCTGAATCTAAGCTATGAAAAAGATACTTCCAGTGGATGGGATATTTACACGCTGGGTCATATGAATTCGATAAAAAGCTATGAAACTTTGCAAAATGCAAAGCTGACAGATGATACTTCGTCTACGACAGCAGAGCTTAAAGCATATGAATCACCAGCAAAAGCAGTATTGATGGCAGATACTAAAACAACATTGAACACAGGAGAAAGTGATACTCCGGAGCCATCCGAGTCACAGGATCCATGTGATGAACATATCAAGCTGACAATCAATAAAGTTTGGAAGGATCTAAACAATCTGGATAAAAAACGTCCGGATAACATTACGGTAACGATATCTCGTACCTGGAAAGATAAGGCAGGAAAGGAAATGACAGAAACAGTACCAGGTTACGAGAGTTACAAAATAAAAGGTTCCATCGATAAATCTAAATGGCAGGAGGTGATAAAGGAACTCCCGGCATACAAGACAGATGGAGATGAAATTTATTATTACACGTATTCCATCACAGAAGCAAAGGTGGATGGTTATACAACAACGATAGATAAATCGCCAGATGGATTTACCTTCACAATAACTAATAGACATTTCCCAGGTCTTCCGGATACCGGAGGATACGGAAGCTATTTGATTTACCTGATAGCTGTTCTGCTTTTCCTGGTATATTTCATAATGAGATATAAAAAATGCAAGGAAAATAAAAAAGCAGAAAAACTATAAAAAAATTCTCAAGAAAAGGAGACAATAGTTATGAAGAAAATGAAAAAAATCATGGCATTAATGCTGGCAGCGATTATGATGATGGCTATGTCTGTCACAGCATTTGCCGATGAAGGAGTAGAAAAAGGAACACTTACAGTAAATGTAAAAGAGGGACAGACATTAGCAAATCAGACAGTTAATATCTACAAATTATTTGATATGACAGTCAGCGGTACTAATTATGGTTACAAAGTAAATAGTATATATATGCCAATTTTGGATCAAGTTTTAGGTGCTGGTTTCACTGATAAAACAGATCAGGGATATTATGACGCAGTGAAGAATGCTACAGATACTGATAATGGAACGAATACGCAGAAATTTGCAAATGACTTCACAAAAGAATTATTAAAGTATAATAAAGAACATCCAGGCCAAATGATTAAGGAAACAAGTACTAAATCATTTGGTAAAGATGCAACAGATACAACTTTTAATGTTGATGGGTTAGACTTTGGTTACTATCTGGTTTGCCAGACTGGTACAAAAGAAATTCAGTCTTCATTAGTTCCAGTAGTCGGAGCAACAGCAACAGTGAACTTAAAAACTCAAGCACCAGATATTACAAAAACAGCAGATAATGATGCAACTACAGTTTATGTAGGACAGACTGTAACTTATACAATTACAGGACAGGTTCCTGATATGACAGGTTATAGTAATTACGTATATAAAATCCACGATACATTAACAGATGGTTTGGATTTTGTGAAAAATGAAGCAGGAAACGTTGTTGTAACAGTTAAAATTGGAGAAACAGCTTATGATGATGTAGTAGGTGTAATTTCTAAGGATAACGCAAGAAAGATGACAATTGACTTATCTGAAAAAGTGAAAACAGCTGATACAGGAGCTGAAATCAAAGTTACTTATCAAGCAAAAGTAAATAAAAATGCTATTGTTGAAACAAAGAATAGTGCGACATTAGAGTATAGCAATAAACCAGGTACAGAGGAAACAGGAACAACAAAGCCGTCTGAAGTTGTAACACCTACATATCCACTGGATGTAAAGAAAACAGACACAAAAGATACTATGTTAGCAGGGGCACACTTTAAGCTGTATGCTTCAACTACAGATGGTAACATCGATAAAAATAAAGTAATCAAAGTAACAAAAGATGTAGAAAATACTGACGGCAAATATACTTATGCAGCTAATCAAAGTGCAGAAGATGCAATTGACGAAATGGTAACGGTTGCAAATAAAATTGATGAACAGGGATACAACTTACACATTAACGGTCTTGCAGAAGGAACATACTATTTAGTAGAGACAAAGGCACCAGACGGATTCAATAAGTTGACAGCACCAGTCGTAATTAAAATCACAAAGAGTGCAGATACAGATGTAAATAAGTGGACGATTTCCAAAGATGGAACAGTTGAAAATGACAAAATCATCGACATCGAAAACAGCACAGGTTCCCTCCTTCCATCCACTGGTGGACGTGGAGCAATCGCATTTGCTGTAATCGCAGCTCTTCTTGTATTCGGTGTAGCAGTAAGCTTCATCCGTGATAAAAGAAAAGAAGCATAATAGTTTTACCAGAGATATAAGATAAGATTTAAAGAATGGGCGGTTATCTTCCACGGAAGGTAACCGCAATTCCAAGTATAACAACAGGGAGAATGAAATGAAGAGTAAGAAGAAAAAAAGGAAGATAACAATAAAAGATATGATTCGTCTGATCGTGCTTTTGGTTGCATTCTCCGTATTGTTATATCCAACGTTCAGTAGTTATCTGAATGAAAAGAATGGCTCCAAAGTGGTATCCTATTATGATGAGGAAAGCGTAAAGTTGAGTAAGGCAGAAAAAGAGCAGATGTTGGAAGATGCGAGAGCATACAATCAGGAAATGCTGGGAAATATTGATTTGATTGATCCATTTTCGCAAGAAGATGTGGAGATAGATGCTCGCTATGAGGGACTGTTGAACGTAGATGGTTCTGGAATGATGGGATACATTCGTATTCCTAAGATTAATATAGAACTTCCAATTTATCATGGAACAAGTGAAGCAGTTTTGCAGGCAGGTGTCGGACATTTTTGGGGTACATCTCTTCCAGTTGGTGGAGAAAGTACACATACAGTTCTGACTGGACATAGAGGTCTTCCGACAAAAACACTATTTACCAATATGGATAAACTGGAAGTAGGGGATATTTTTTACATTAAAGTTTTAGATGAAACCCTGGCATATCAGATTGATCAGATATTAACGGTTTTACCGGAAGAGACAGATGGGTTATCTATTGAATCAGGCAAGGATTATGCTACACTTGTTACTTGTACACCATTTGCAATCAATACACACAGACTTTTAGTACGTGGAGAGAGAATACCTTATGAAGAGGCAACGAAGCAAGAGCCGGATACAAATATAAAACCAGAGTTATCTTTTACTGCAAAAGTGTTGATTGTAACAATTATAGTGATTTTTATAGGGCTGATGATAGCTGTAATTTATAGTATACGAGATAGAAAAAGGAGGAAAGTAAGGTGAGAAAGAAGATAAGAAGTATTCACATTATTTTATTCGTTATGCTTTTTCTTGTCGGTAATTTTATAGATATTTCAACAATCCATGCTGAAGCAGGAAGCAGAACAGGAAGCATTCAAATTATCTACAAAGGGAGAAATAGTTCGGATAAAGAAGTAGCTCTTTCCGGAGCAAAGTTCTCGATATTTCCAATTCAATATATGAAAAATGATGAGCTGGTCTGGGAAAATGGTTTTAAAGATTCAGGGATATCATTGCAAGATACCAGTGCAGAAGCAAGAGAAAAACAAGCAAAACAATTGTATGCATTTGCGAAGGAAAATGATATTTCAGGCTTAATGCAAGAAACAGATAGTTCGGGACGCACGAGTTTTGGAGAATTGGATGAAGGAATTTATCTGATTGCACAGATTGGAAATGTGGAAAGTGGTACAGATAAATTTGAATCGGCTCCATTCCTTGTTAATATTCCATCTGAAATCAATGGGAATGTAGAATATAATGTAACGATAGAACCAAAGGCTGAATGGGTTTCACCAGAAACACCACCGAACAATCCAGATAAGCCAAAGGATCCGGCACCTTCAAAACCAGATAAGCCAAATACTATTCAGAAAATAATAAATACGGTAAAAACCGGAGATACAACAAATATAGTTGCATGGTTTTTAATAGCGATTGTTAGTCTTGGTTTGATTATAGGATTCTGTAAAAAAAGAAAAATGAAGTAGCTATTATTTAAAGAAAACTGATCCATTGCGGTGGAATCAGTTTTCTTGTGTTATATAGTTTAAAACGTTTCTAATATTAATGTTGAAGTGGTGGTGCAATGGTACGATTGATATCGTTGTTTGATATTTGAGGAGCATTGAGCAGTGCTGTGAAATTCTGCTGGATGATATCTAGTATACTGTATTGTTGACATTTAACTAAATATTTATAGCTATTATAGCCGCTTCATGT
>OGGV01000874.1_pt1 | contig 16723 bp, 18 predicted proteins | sample 1571301 | NCBI WGS metagenome assembly OGGV01 (sample SAMEA2582072, study PRJEB24529) | metagenome | biome: Human gut stool | place: China | collected 2011
TTAAATGACGGAGTCAGAGGCTCGCAATCTTTTTTCAAAACCGCCTATTTAAGCCATTTTTCAGACTTTGCGTCTCTCAAAAATCTCTCAGAATTTTATTTTTGCTTTGCATGGCAAATTCGTATGAGGAATTGCGAACCTTACACCGAGGTGTCGAAAGAAACTCTAAATCCGCATTATTATTTACAGTAGGGTACTGCACCATTTGATGACGAAGAATATAAAAGTGTTCTTCGTTTAGTTTCACAAACAAAATGTCATATATGGCGGCAAATAAATACCTAACTTAAACATAATAAGCCGTTCTTTTAGTTACACTCCAATTTGTTTTCAGTCCAAATAACCATTCACTTCTGCACGATTGCTCAAATTTTTATAATCAACAAATTATATATAGTCTATTAATATCATTTATAACATATTTAATATCTACTGCTATAATTATGTTATTTCGCTAGACTAAAGAATATCATAAATGTCAACAAACAGATTAACAATTTCTTTATAAATATTATTATCAATACAGTCAAGTATATCAAATGTATTTAATATTACTGCACCAGTATAATAATTATTACACTCATAATTTCTAATTGTTCTATGATTTCCATCAATAATCTGATAATCAAAAATTTTATCATGCAATAATAAAACAGGTTCATCATTTATATTAGAGTTAAATAATGGATCGTATTCATTTTTGGTGGAATCAAGTACTAAATTGTAGAGCTGTTCCGTAACTATATTTACAGTAGGTTTATTGATTACTTTTTTCCTTAATTTACTTATATTAATTTCAACCGGACAAGTGGCATTAAGATAATTTGTTCTTAAACATATGGTAGCGTCGAAGTACTCTGCAAAAATATCATTCGATTGTTCTAAAGAAAAATCAGAAGATTGCAATATTTTAGAAAATGATTTTAATCTTTTTCTAAGATTAAAATTAAATAAATTATGTGATATCAACGATTTTACAAGCTTAGGATAATCCTCAATAAATTTCATTAGATTTTCATCAATCATCTATATATATCCCCATTGTTCTATAAATTCAAGCATGATTAATTATTCAATGTAGTATTTTTATTAATCTGACGGTAAAATCGACTTGATTATTTCAACAACTTGCTTTTCATCTTCAACAATACAATTTTGTTGAGAAATAAATTCATCTAATGCATTTAATATATCTTTATACTCATATATAATTTCATCACTTTTGCCATCAGAAGCACCGCCATCCTCATCAAAATTTAGATAACCAACAATTAATTTTATGTATCCTCTAATCACTTCGTTTTTACTATTGCATAAACCTATATCTATAGTTTCTTCACTTCCTTCAGTTGGAGATATATCAATTTCATCGATGTTGAGAGTAAATTTGCTGTCATCAATTCCTATTATAGTAATACTTTCTCCATAATTAAGCATATCAGGAAGATTTTCTTCATTAAAAATGTTATACGCTGTTTCAGATTTATGATTTGTCCAATCTTTTATTTTTTCGATCTCATTTTCTTTTATATTTTCAATATCGTTAATATGAGGAATATCTGATATGTCAACTAATTTTTCATATATTAATTTAATATATTTGTATGGATTTGATTCATTAAGTATTTCACTCATTGAATCAAAAGTAATTGAAAAATCTTCATAATATTGATGTAATTGGTTAATTATATCAAATCTTTCAATTATTTTTTCAGAAAATTCTGAATTGGACAACTCGTTTTCTAAAAAAGCTTCATATTCCCCAAGAGGAATAAATCCAAGTTGTTCTCTTTCCAAATCTTGAATTTCTTGTTCATAATCGAGAGCAGACTGATTTTCAAGCTCATATCTCTTTTTTCTTGAATCTCCGTCCAAAACAATTGTGAACGGAAAAATATTGTACAATTTATTTTCGAGATCAAGTTCTATCCTGCATAAAAAATTCGCTGCATGTTCTTCTCTCATCTTTATTGTATCAACAAAACAATATTCCTTATTTTCAGAATCCCAAGCAGCATTTGAATAATCGTCATAAAAACAATCGGCAGATATATCTGCTTTACACGAAAGAGTAACTTTTGATTTTTTTTCACTTATTTCATCTATAGAATAAATCATAAATTCAAAACTTGAAATATTGTGAATGTAAGATTCATAATAATCAAATCCATACTCAATGCCATCATTATCATATGAAAGACCTCTTACATCAATATTTCCGTTTAATTTGATATATTTTATAAAATCAGAACTAATATGAAATCGTTGTTCTTTTATAAAGTTCTTTATTTCTGCATATGCCACTTCTTTTTCTTTATTTATTGTATCAAATAATTCTTCCAACGAACTAAAGAAATGATGATTTGGAGTGTTTTTGCAAGCTTTCTTAAAGCCCTTATCGTTACTAATTATTGCAACATTTTCATCATTTCCAAAACGATTTATGATTTGATTAGCAATAAAGGCATCAGGAAATTCTTTCCGTTTTTTCAATCCTTCTTCAAAAGGAGGATTTATATCAAAATAATCATCTATGATCTTTTCAAAATTTATTAAATCAATTCCAAGAATTTCCGCATTGATACTTTCTATATAAGTATCAAACTTTTCTACACCTTTTTTAACAAGATCCCCTTTGTTTTTTGGAATTTCCAATAATCTGTCCAAGCCAACATAATTTACCAAATACTCAGTTGATTCTTGTAAAATATTAGTTCTTAATTTTCTTGCAATACTGCAAATTTTTTTTTACTTGTTTTGCAATATGGTTTTTAGATTCTTTAACTACAATTTCACTTAATACTACTTTAATTATTCCATCGTCAACATACTTTTTAAGCATTTGTAGTGTACTTACTTTGCTTAAATCGTATTTTTTCGCATCGAAAGTATTAGTGTCAATTGTAACAATAAGTGGATAATTAAACATTTTTATTCTTCCTCGGAAAATGTATTTATTTGAATAGTATACCATATAATTATTGATATTTCCATAAAACTAAAAAAATCAACAAAACATAATATAATAATACAAAAAACATTTTGCTATAACAAATTACTTGATATATATTTTAATATTTGTATTTATTCATCGGATTTAATTAATAATTCAGTATATAATAAAATATCTAAAACAATAAATTCAGTGCTATATGAATTTATTAAAGAAATAATTGATCCAGCAATAATATTAAAACTAAAAAAAGAATTAGAAATTAATTTGAATAAATTCTTAAAACAATTAATTATATTTATTAAATTATAATTAGAAAGCCTATACAAATCTTTTTAGAAATGTATAGGCTTTTTTTCTTAATTTATAAATCTGCAAAAAGCAGTCAGTTACTACTAATTATAGAGTTTTATTCATTATTCCCTCCTATTATAGAGTTTTATTCATTATTCCCTCCTATCGCATAGTGATTCATATGAATTTATAACACTTTCATTATATAAAGTTGTTTCAACTTGCTAAAAAGTAACACTTTTTTTAAATAAAATTATAAAAATTCAAACTTTATCTATACAAATATATTATTTATGTAGTATATTAAAAGGACAATAAAATTTTTATAGAATTAAAGTACCAATGATGAAAAGGGGTACTTTTATGGAGATTAACTATAAAGATATAGGAATTAGAATTAAACAAGAAAGAATCAATCAAAATATCACTCAAGAAAAACTTGCTGAAATTACAGGAATTTCTGTCACACATATGAGTAATATAGAAAATGCAAATACAAAATTAAGTTTGCCAGTATTAGTAAATATTGCCAATGCACTCAATTGTGATGCAAATATAATTTTATTTGGTAATACAAATTCAAATTTAAATGCTTCACTATCAATGATATCAAAAATATTATCAGATTGTTCAAGCAAGGAAAGAATTATAATCATAGATACTATACAGGCTCTAAAAAATTCATTAAAAAATAATAGAAAAGAGGTTAATTAGTGAACGAAAACCAAAGAAAAATATGTACGGAAATTTGGCAAGAATACGAATCGCAGTTACGTAAGATTTGCAAAATCAAACTACAAAGTCATCCAAATGAAATTGATGACGTTATGTCCGAAGTATCATTAGCTTTATGCAAACAAATAGAAAAATTTGGCAAACCCGAAAAACCAAAACAATGGCTATATGCAACATTTAATAATATTATTAATTTAAAGTATCGGGAAATATATAAACAAAAGGAAAAACAAGATAACATTGAAAACAAAGATTTCGAATTACCGTTTGAACAAAATGGTATAGAAGAAAAAATTGAAGAAATATATAACAATGAAATCAGAGACAAATTACATTCATTTTTATCAGAAGATGAATACCTGATAATTAAATACATATATTTTGACCGACTAAAAATGAAGGAAATTGCCAATATAATTGGTTCAACAGAATCAGCAGTAAAACAAAAACACTATCGAATTTGTAATAAATTAAGAAAGTCAGCAAAAGAATTTGAAAAAAAATATTGAAATTGCGTTACCTTTTCAAATTATAAAACAACCTAAAATATAGAAAGGTGATATTATGGATAGATTAACACTTTTAGAAACATTAAAATCCAAATCAATGACCTTATCACTTGAAGATATTCAAGGAATTATGGATGAAGAACTTAATAAAAATCCGGAGGAAATGGATGCTGAACTGATAGACTTATGTGCGGATGTTCTAGATAATGCATATTTTGGTTCTCAGGGTGAAGTTATTACTTTAGAAAATAACAGCGAAGAAAATCAAGATAATACCAAAACACATGCAAAAAGGATTAAATTCAGCAAAGTATTTTTAATTGCAGCTGTTTTCATTATAATTGCAAGTATCGCTATACCAGTAAGCGCGCGATATGTTCATAATGAAACATCTGATAAAATCGTTCAATTTTTCAGTGACCATTTCAAAATGGATTTGCGTGAGGGTAATCAAAATGCAAATTATCATTCTAATGACAATGTTAATTTAATTAGTGAACTTGAAAATGCGGGATTTGATAAAATTATATTGCCTGCTGCTTTTTTGAATGACAACTATTCAAAAGAAGATATCAGAATTACAGAGAATGATTCTTCTTTATCAGCGGACGTCGATTTCAAACTTGATAATAATATCACAGGCTGTATTGGTATCACTAAATACAAAAGTGCTGATATAGGCGAAATGCTTGTAGGTCAGGGTGAAATTGGCAAACAATATGATTCTGCCAAGCAAATTACTATTAATGGAATGGATGTTCTTATATTTTCTTCAAGTGAACAAGTTTATATCTGCTATGTCGACAATGATATAGATTATTCAATAAGCGTTCTTAATTGTGATTTGGATAAAGGTGTTGAAATTGCCAAAACATTAGAATGATCAGGAGGTTTATATGAAAAAAATAATTAATTTAGTAATAACAGGATGTTTAATTTTCGCTTTACTAATCCCACAAGTGGCATTTGCAGCAGTAGGAGGAGAAGAAGCAGAATGGCAAGATATTGTCTTATCAGATGAGGAATTTGAAGAAATACTTTCTAATAATCCAGACAATCAAATTATGCCATTGTCTTCAGATTTAATTAATAGACATTCCATTGCAATACAGAAGAATGGAAATTCTTTAATAATTGCTGGAACAACTTATGGCTCATCAGAAGTTTCAAAATGTGGATTTACAAAAGTTTCAATACAACGAAGAAGTAACAGCAGTGCATCTTGGAGCAATTATCAAACATATTCTGATTTGTACAACAACAGTCATCAATATATTTTATCAAAAAGCATTTCTGTCCCAAGTGGATATCAATATCGTGTTACTTGCACACACTATGCTAAGAAAAATCTTGTTTCAACACAAAAAATCAATGGTACATCTAACCTACTAACCTTTTAAATGTTAACTAAACAAGGACTCTTAATTATAGAGTCCTTGTTTTTTTCTGCGTATTTTTTGACCATTTCAAAAAGTTTTTAAAAAAGTGTTACTTCTTTGTTCATTATTGCAACTACACATATGAAAGCAATGTTCAACAAATAATTAAAAAAGAACATTATCTTTCAGTCGATGTTAAAAATACAAATTAAATAATTCTGGTATTAAAATTTATCAGCAAAGTGATTTTATAAAATGAAACACATTGTAATTTGCAGATTATATATCAGAACAGATAAAAGCAAAAATGCGTTACATAATCATTGGTTTTAACAACCATATTTATGAAGATGATATGTTCCATAAAGCGCTTTTAAAACAAAATCTTCTTTACAATATTTTTAACATCGACAAATATATCTGTTCTTTTATAAATCTCATTTAACAACTATATTTCTGAATATTAAACCAATTATTGAATGTTTAAATATATAATAACGGAATTAAAATTAGAGTTTAGGAGGGATTTATGAATAAAATTAAATCATTTGTTGAAAAATTCCAGATGTTTATAACAAATTTACCAAAGTTTGAAGCAACTGGAACAGAATCAACAAAAAGTGATAATTTTGTTCAGACTTTTATTGGTCTAATACAAAATATTACTAATTCAAATAACAAGTCATAATATAAAACAATGAAATATAAGGAGGAATAAATTTATGACATTTGATCAGTTTATAAGTAAACACTTAGGAAAGGCAATGGATTATGATGGCGTTTCAGGAGTACAGTGTGTTGACTTAATTAAATACTATCTTGATGAGGTGTTTGGTATAAAACCGGGTGCCTGGGGAGATGCAAGAAATTATTATGAAAGTTTCACTTCCTATTCTGCCTTGACAAATAATTTCACACGAATCTCTGGCAATAATGCCTCATTTGTTCCTAAAAAAGGAGATATTGTTGTATGGGGGGCCAACGTAAGTTCCAATCACAATTGTGGACATATCGCAATTGGTATAGGAGGAGGAACTCATAATTCGTTTAGCACATACGATCAGAATTGGAATCAAAAAGCTATGGCAAAAACAACACACTCTCATACGCATTCTAATGGTTGTCCATTGCTTGGTGTTCTTCGTCCAAAAGATCAAAGCAAAATAACTGGTTCAACCGGTGGAACTACAACTGGCAGTTTTCCGACGGCTAAGAACTGGAAGAATGGTTCAACATCAGAAACCGTATATAAACTTAGCAATCTAACAGAAAATCTTGGATCATTGAGTGCAAACGAAACAGCTAAATGCTACAGAAAAGTTGGCGGCAGTTATCTTGTTGTTTACAACCTCAGCGGTACAACAAAACATAAGGCTGGATTTGTTAAGTATGCCGGTGGCGTTACATCAGCTCCTACAGCTTCTAAGACTTACAAAAATGGTTCCACTTCAGAAACCATTTATGCTGATACAGCTAAAAAAACTACAATCGGCAGTCTTGATCCGCAGGAATCCTGCCAGTGTATTGGTAAGGTTGATGGAATGTATCTTGTATGCTATAAAGTCAACGGAACATCAAACTATAAGTGTGGCTTCGCTGCATACAGTGGTGGCTGTTAATTACAATCCAATATAATCAAAAAGGTTCTGTGTGCCTATGGCATGCAGAATCTTTGCGCGCATTTATATAAAAATTTTTATTTTCTTAATTTGTTGTAACAATCACATTGCAAAACAGCTCTTTAATTATATCAGAAAAAATTGATGGGAAGTGGTATAAATACATTATAAAAAACGCAATGTAAATCCATTAAAATTTTATTTGAGAGAGGTACTTTATTATGAAAAAAGCAATATCAATATTTATATCAATTATATTATTAGCTACAACAATTTTATCCGGCAGTCTGTCAGCTTTTGCCGAAAACACAACTAAATATTGGGAGCCACGTCCTAATTGTCAAGATACAATTGCCTGTGTAAACGATAAAGAATACAGCGATGATATTAAAATATCTTATAATAATGATTCAGAGCAGTTCACAATTTCATATAACGGCAAAGGTGTAGTGATAAATTGGGAATTTCCTCTTTCGGAAGAAAACAAAGACTATAAAATTGTTTCGCAAAGCAATAATACTATTTATATAAAACTTATAAATAAAAATCAAGAATTACCTTATATTAACGCTCTTGTTGATTTTGGTGAAACAACAACTTTGAAAAATAAAACAAAATCAGGTGAACAAACCAGCAAACAATCTAAAGAAAATAGAATAAACGAATCAAGCACAACAAAGGAAAAAACATCAGAAACAACAATTTCTACAACACAAAAAACAAATACAACAATTCAAAACCACACCAATACACCCATAAATAACATTCAGCCCGACTCGAATAATCAAAATACAAATAAAATAATCATTCCTTGTATAATAGGTGTATGTATTTTAATAATTTTTATCATAGCAAAAAAACATAAACATTAAATTATTAAGGAACTGAAAAAGACTCAGTTCCTCTTTATTTTTATAAAAACATCAAAATCTATTTGTAACATTCCCAATATTATTTAACTCTATATTTATGATGGCGTCAGAAAGGCGGTAAGAATATGGACGAAAAAGAACTTGTTATAAGGGCTAAAAGAGGCGACATAGATGCTTTTTGTATTCTTTATGATAATTACAAACGGAAACTTTTTAACTACGCATATTATAAACTCGGCAATAGTGAGGATGCTGAAGATGTTGTACAAGATTGTATGCTTACTGCTTTTGAACAGCTTGGAAAATTAAAAAATCCTAAAGCATTTTCATCATGGCTGTTTACAATACTGTATCACGGCTGTATGTCTGCAATCAAGGAACAGATAAAGCAGAGAAATACTTGTGACATTGAAGATTATGCAAATGCATTTTCATATAACAATACCGTCGATGTTGAGCGTGAAGAACTCAAACAGGCATTAAACAGATTAAGCGAGGATGACAGAAATATTGTTCTGCTTTCGGTAGTTGTGGGACTCAACAGCAAGGAAATTGCAAAAATAACAGGTTTTACTGCAGGAAATGTCCGACAGAGGCTGAGCAGAAGCTTATCCAAAATGAAACGCTATTTATCTTAAAGGAGTGTTTGCAATGAAAAATAATGATTTTGATTTTATTAAAAATAGATTTGACAGTGTAGAGCCGAGTATGCCTGACAGTCTTAATAAAGAGATATTAAGACAGAAAATTTCATCAAATGAAGAGCATAAAACGATTAAATTTGAGCAGAAAAAGAATTACTTTAAACCGATTATTTCTGCTGCCGCTTGCTTCATATTGATTGCAGGTATTGCCTTTGCAGCAAATTCAGATGTGTTTAATACTGAAAAAATTTCAGGTTTCGGCAACTATGACGAGGTTAACTCAAAAATAACCGAGCTTGAAAAAGAATCTTCCGTTTCAGAGGGTGGATGTGGTATTTTCAATACTACTTTAGTAAAAGATGAAGAGAATGTTGAAAAGCCTGATGTTGTAAAAACAGATGGCGAATATATCTACTGTGCTTATTTTGATGTAGAAGGCTATACCAACAGAAATAAGGTTTATATATATAAGATCCAGGATAACGAATCAGAATTTGTTTCAGTAATTGATAAACTTGCTTCCGATACAGACGGTGAATATTCTGATTTTTACAAAATAAACAATCTTTTTGTTTATAATAACCGTCTTGTAATTATTTTAGATAAATCAAATCCTATGTCCGCTGATAAATATAAGCGTGATTTTAACACAACGATAATAAAGATTTATGATATTTCCGATAAATCAAATCCGTCATTGATTACTGAAATTGAGCAAAGCGGAGAATATAATCAGGCAAGAATGATTAGTGGTATTCTTTATTTAACATCAGATTATAATGTTGAAACAAACGATAAGAATTATACAATTCCGTGGATTAAGCAGAATGAAGAAACAACATATGCGTCATCAAAAAACATTGTCTGCTTTGAAAATGCAAAAACCGCACAGTATGCCGTTATCAGTACGATAGATGTTGAAACGGGTGAACTCTCAAAAGGTCTGAAAGCAGTTTTGGGCGGATCTGCAAAAATATATTGTACCAAGAATTATATGTATATAAATGAATATATTGAAGGTGAAAGATACGGCGAACCTGAAAGAGATGTAACATCTGCAATGAAATTAAATTTCAAAAACGGCAAATTCACTTATGCAAGTGAAACCGAGGTAAAACAGTATTCAAATAATACTATCGACATTGGACGAGGCGATATGTATGACAGCTTTCTGTATCCTTTTGGCGAATACTATATAAGTCTTGGTCACGACGCAAATGATTTTAAAGACGAAATCATACTTTTTGATAAAAATATGAAAGAACTTGACAGCATTGTTTTTGAAAATGAATGTGTTTCCGTCAATACAAATCTTCCTCGTTTTGATGAAAACACAAATACAATAACCCTTCCGGCAAATTATTATGACGAAGGAATAGAAGATTACCACTATCAAGGCACTGTTGTATTAGAAATCACCAACAATAAAATAGAGATAAACGATAGAATTAAGGACTCCACTCATATTATAAACATTGATTATGAAAACTATTATTATTGTCCACAAATAATTTATGATGATTGCATTTACAGTATTTATATAAATAACAATGCACCTGATAACAAAAAGCTCAAAGTTTTTTCTTATAAATTTTAATTGGAGAACATTATGAAAAGAAAATTCACTAAAATTACAGCGTTGCTTGTAACCGTGGCACTGCTTATGGCAGTACCCACTTTGAGTGTATACGCAAATGAAGAAAATACAACTGCTGTCTTATCCGAATCCGCCGCACAAAGCACAACTAATAATATAAAGGAAAGCGCGACCGTTCCCGAGGACAGGCAAACGACAGATAATCAGGAAAGCACCACACAGCCACCGACTACAGAACCTGTAAAGGAAGAAATCGAATCGATCCGATTTACGGTCGGCGAAAGCTGCAAAATCGGCGTCAAAGAGCCGTATCAGCTTTATCTTAAAAATCAGGATAACAAAACAGTTAAAGACGGCATTACCTATAAAAGCAGCAATAACAGTGTTGTGTCCGTTGACAAAAACGGAAAAATAATCGGTAAAAAAGCAGGCATTGCCAATATTACGGCTGAAACGGAAAACGGCAAAACGTCAGTCTGCAAAATCAATGTTGTAAAGGCTGCAACAGGATTAAAGCTCAATATCACATCAGCCTCTATAGGAATAAGCGAAAAAAGTGTTGATCTTGACTCAACATTGGTTGGCGGTTATTCAAGACTGAGGCAGTACAGCTCATCAAATCCAAAAATTGCATCGGTTGACGGAGACGGAATTGTTACTGGAATTAAAGAGGGTACGGCGACGATTACCTGCGTAACCTTCAACGGTATAAAAGCCACCTGCAAAATAACCGTAGGCAAAAAGCCGACAAGCATTAAGATTACAAATAAAAATAATGTAATTCAAAAAGGCTCAGATAATCACAGGATTACATATTCTCTTTCAAAGGGAGCGTATTCATACAGGCTGACCTATTCCGTTAAGGACAAAAGCATAGCAACAATTGACAGTAATGGTTATATAACAGGCCGGAAGAGAGGCAAAACTACCGTCACCGTAAAGACCTATAACGGCTTAACTGCAACGCAGAATATAACTGTCAATGATGATTCGCTTTCGCTCAATGTTAATTCAACACAAATTGCACTCGATAATAAAAATGTAAAGAAAGTAAAATACGGCACATCTGTACAAGGCAGAAATCTTGAGGCATTTATTATTAATTGCGAGGATAATAATAGTCTTAATCAGGAATGCAAAATCAAGGTGAGCGGTTCGGTTAATGTAAGGAGCGGTCCAGGAACAAGCTATAGTATTGTCTCTTCTTTAAAAAACGGAATAAAGGTGACAAGAATAGCAAAGTCCGTAAAAAAAGCTAACGGATACACATGGGATAAAATTGTTTTAAGCAATAAAAAGGAAGGTTATATTGCAAGCAAATATCTTGTACTTGTTAAAGATAATACGCCTGTCAAGAAAACATTATTTATGGATTTTGCTATACACGGCTTTGAAGATGAGTATTACCGTGACGGACAGGTGCTTGTAAATGAGGCAAATGTGTTGATAGATTATTTTGTAAATCACATAAAAGAGCTGAAAAACTATACACTCGTCATTGTTCCCTGTGCAAATCCCGACGGCGTGATTGCAGGAACAAATAATCAGCGTGCCTGCAATACCGCTTTCGGAAGATGCACGGCAAACCACATTGATATAAACAGGGATTGGGGCAGCTTCAGGGCAGTCGAAACACGAGCACTGCGTGATTTTATAAAGCAGTGCAAGCCGACATTTTACCTCAATATACACGGCTGGCTTAACGAAACGCTCGGCGACAGCAACTTAAACGCAATTATCAGTAAGGAGCTTGGGCTTGCAAAGAAGATGAATAATAATTATCCGTCAAACTACGCAATAGGTTGGGTACATAAGAATCTTAAAATTCCTGCAACACTTGTTGAATATAAGTCATCGTCGTCCGTTTCCACGCAGAAAGATATAAAAATGATTAAAGCAATCATTAATTCAAACGGTAAAGCACCTGCTTCAGCGAATTCATCAACAAATAAATTCCCAACACCTGCAAACTGGGAAAACGGTTCAACTCCCGAGCCTGTTTACAATGTGAGCAATTTAGCCGAAAAATCTGATTCTCTTAAGGCAAAAGCATCTGCAAAATGTTACAGAAAATCGGGCAATTCCTATGTAATCGTATATAATTACGGCAGTAAAAATCATAAAGCAGGCTTTGTGAAATATGCAGGAGGAATAAAAAAAGCACCGACCGACAGTAAAACATATAAAAATAAATCGTCATCTCAGGCGGTTTATGCCGATACAGCAAAAAAGACTAAAATCGGCAGCCTTGATTCTAATGAACGCTGTGTCTGCCTTGGAAAAATTGACGGAATGTATCTCGTGCTTTATAATGTAACAGGTACGAATAAGCAAAAAAGTGGTTTCGTTTCTTATAACGGCGGTTGTTGATTAACTCCTTAGAATACATCATTCTTTCTGTTGTATATCTTAAATTGGGCACTTCACTTCACCTATCCTGATGACAGGAGCCACATTCCACCGAGTGAGCATAATACTCCCTTGGCGGAAGGTTTTACTTTTTGGCTTACTGCATTTTCAGTTTGTAAAGCAGACTGCTCTTACCGCCATGCTTTCTGTATCTCTGTTCAGTAACAATAAATCCCTCTTTTCTTAAATCCTTCAAAGCTCTCCGAACTGTTGATTCAGAGAGCTTTAATTCTTTTGCAATGGTCGGAATAGAGGGCCAGCATTCATCGTCTTTATTTGCCCGGTCATAAAGGTAGATATTAAGTGGTTGAAATCCTCAGCTGATATATTCGTACCGAAAGTGGAATTCAACATATTAAGTAGTTCATTATCGTCCTTTGCCTGTTCAAAACAATCAACAAGTTTTGAAATGAAATCATTATCAGACTTCTCGACATCATAAAAGGCACAAGCGTAAACCGCCTGTGCCTTTTTACTTACGATACTTTTTAATTTTCGTTTCGAGCATTCCTTTGAAATCTCATTCATCACATTTTCAACATGCTGTAGTTTTGCTTTTTCTTCTGCTGACATATTTTGAACAATAGATTGCTGTACTTGGTTAGTATCTATTTCAATAGAATCCATATTACCGATAATACCCATATATGAAATTAAAGGAATAAGCAAAAGCCCAATAACCGAACCAATAATGATACCTATAACTTTTCTTGCATTTTTATCGCTTGCTACTGCTGATTTAAATATCTTCGATAAAATCACTTTAGAACTCATAAATCATCACCTCTTCGTTTATCAAATTTGAATTATTTGTAAAAAAGTACTTTTATTATTTGAAAAATGTGCAAATTGTAGTATCATATAAATCAAAGGAGAATTATATATGTCAAATAATGAATTTAATGGTAATAATATAAATAAATCAATTATTAACAATTTCCAATGTAACAATGATTTATTGATTCCGATTAACAATTGCGTAGAAAGCAAGTCGAAAAATTTAGGAAATTATTATTTCTACTTAATATTAGATATTGTTGCATTAATAGCAAACGCTACTACTATCATTAGTTTTTTCAAAAAGTCAAATGAAGACAGTCCAATATTGAAAACTTTTGATGTTTTTCAAACTCATAAATTCATGGTTTATTTAATGTTTCTACTTATACTTTTAATTTGTGCTTTAATAATACTAATATCATTAAAAATAAGAAAAGGATATTGGAAATTTGTTATTAAAAGCAACAAAATACACTATATAAAAACAGAAAAATGTCCGAAATGCAATTCGAATACCGCACGAAAACTAAGCGTTAAACAAGTAGAAAAAAATCGATTTCAATTTGTTTGTAAAAATAATCCTAATCATGCAATAAATATTGATTATGGAGATATAATCGATTATATCGAATAGACTAAATGCAGAACTTGAAAATAGTTCTGCATTATTTTTTATCTTCCTCCGGCTTTACCAAACATAATTTGCTTAAACTCAGGTGCGATAACTTGAAGTAAGTATCGTTCGTTACCACAACGGAATAAACAAGTGCCTCGTTCAGGATAACGAATTCTCTCAAATTCAGACTCTTCAATTTGCAGTACATCCATATATACCTTTGGCTCAACACTTCCTGCATTAAACAAAAATTGATGTGTCGGAATCGAGAAAAGCGGTTTTATATATTCCTTAACGCCCTCAATTAAAAAGTCATCAATATTCTGACTTGCGAGGATAACCGAGCTTTCCTTTTTACGAACACGCTTTGATGCATTTCGTATGTATTCAATAGCCGTCATATTAGTGAGGAATAGATACAGTTCATCAATAGCAGCAACAGTATTGCCTTTACCGAGCAATTCATTTGTCATATATGAGAGAACATTGAAAAGCATTGCATCCTTAAGTCTGCGATTGGTATCCATCAAGCCTTTAATGCCAAAGCAAAGGAAAGTATCATCAATAATATTTGTGTGACCGTTGAAATATGTTGACTCTGTACCTACGCACATAGAATGAAGTCCAAGACAAAGTTCTTGTAATGTTTCTTCACGATAAATATTCTTTTGATTATGTTGATAGCCCTTGTCAAGAAGATTAACTCTCGAAATCACAAGCTCATATACCATTTTAAGTTCGGTCATCTCTTTCATATCCTCACCACCTTTCGTTTTAGGTTGTGGTGATGTTAACTCTGTTTGAATTTGAATTCAAGTTATTTTTTCATCTGCAAGGGGTCTTGACAGAAAATTATGAATTTGCTAATATGAAAACGGAGAGAAAATTCAATAAAACTATGATGAACCTATATGCATTTTTATTTTGAGATGCGTATAGGTTTTTTATTTTTATTTTTAGAAAGGGGAATGAAAAATGTTGTATCAAAAAATTCCAAGCGGAAGATTTTGGATTATGCCAAATGACTTTTTTGAAAAATATAAATTGAACAGTCGTGACTTTATGGTCTATTGTTTTCTGGTTTCTACTTTTGCATTTTTGATGCATAAACAATATAAAAGCCCGGAATGAAAAAAGTGAATGAAAAAAACGATGATTTTTTAATGAAAATCTGCGGCTTTTGGATCGATTTTGAGGCGGATTTCAAGCCGTCGATTTTAAAGCAGGATAAAGGGGTATGATTTTCGGGCATTGAAATGCCCGAAAACGCCGTCCGGCAAAGCCTGTCGGCTTTTCGATTCGTAATACTTTTGCGTATGATTCCAAATTCGTATGCAGTTAGGGGCATTTTTCGCAAAAAATCAAGGTTTTTGAGTATTCACGGAAAGGAGTGCGTATGATGAACAAAACGAAAGCGGAAATTGAGCAAATGGCGAGCTTTATTTGCCGTGAAAAAGGACAATATATGTTCAACAAAAAAGAAATCGGAATCATTACCGGGTTATGCAAAGACAAGGTTGCAGAACTCTGCGAGAACATTCCTGCAGCCTGTGACAGCAGAGTTAAGTTATATTTCATCAAAGATGTTCTGAATTATCTCTACAATTCCTGATGAAATATATAATTCCAACTCGGCATACAGGTCAAAATCTCACAAAAAATGTGTCTCTTTTTTGTCAGGTATTGGTCTGGCTATTTGCAAAACTGTGTGGTAGTGTTGGTGTTGCCAAAGGGCAAAGAAATTACTATACGGAGGTAAATTATGTACGAATTATACGACAAAAACGGTAACCAAATCGGCTACCGAATGACAAAAAGAATTAAAAACGAAGATGGCAAATACGATGTATTGACTGCTCGATCAAAGACGAGTGAAAAGGATTGCCGAAAGAAACTTGATGACATGATCAAGGAGTATTATCAACTCCAAGAAAAGAAAAAGAGTGGCGGCGTCTTCTCCGAAATGAAATTAAAAGACTACGCAGATAACTGGTATCACCTTAATATCGAGAAAGCGAACTGCACGAAGAAAAACAAATACATGTACAAAAACATCGTCTACAACCACATCATTGAACACCTCGGTTCGATAAAGTTATGCAACTTAACTGAGGATGACTGCCAAAGATTCATAAACGAATATGCAGGATGGAGTAAGACATTTGCATCAAAGGTACGCATGGTATTAAGGCGTATACTTACAAAGGCTGAAAAGCAGGAACTCATCAAAACCAATGTGGCAAAGGATATTGTTCTGCCGACTGTGTACGAGAACAAGCACAGACCAATAACTGATGATGAACGCCGAATGATACT
>OGGV01000882.1_pt1 | contig 16595 bp, 22 predicted proteins | sample 1571301 | NCBI WGS metagenome assembly OGGV01 (sample SAMEA2582072, study PRJEB24529) | metagenome | biome: Human gut stool | place: China | collected 2011
TTGCCGAGGCGCTGGACGCCGCCCAGGGCGTGGACCTTGCCTTTGACAACTACCGCGAGGACATCCGCCTCGGCCACAAGAAAATATTCTACAGTGCCGACATCTGCCGCAAGGTGGTGGACGATAAGGGCGTGGAGCACTCCATCCCGCCGGACGACGATGTTGTGAGCCAGTTTGTGCATCTGCCCGGCAAGGAAAGCAGCCTCGACCAGTCCAGCGAGTACCATGAATACAACCCCAACCTCCGCGTGGAGCAGAATCACCAGGCCGTGCAGGATATGCTCAACCTGTTTTCCTTCAAGTGCGGGCTGGGCTGTCACCGGTACGATTTCGAGAATGGCAAAGTCACCACGGCAACCGAGTACAACGGCAGCCGTCAGGATCTCGTAGCCAGCGCCAACAAAAACCAGATACCCATTGAGGGTGCGCTGATCTCCATCATCCGGGCCGTCCTCTGGGCAGCAAAAGACTTGCAGAAGGCTACAGTCATCCCCGACACTCCCATCTCGGTGAACTGGGACGACAGCTATATCACCGATGCCGAGACCCGCATGACCCAGATGAGAGATGATGCCCTCAGCGGCTTACTCCCCCGCTACAAGTATCTTTCGGCCCGGTACGGCATCTCCGAAGAGGATGCCCGCCGGCTGGCCGAAGAGGCACGTACCGAAAACCGCCAGCCTGAGCTGACCTTCGGCGGGGGTGCCTGATGCTGGCCCCGGACTACCTCGACCACGCCCCCGACCGGCTCATCCTGCTCTGGCAGCAGGCCGAGGACGACATCCTGCGGGACGTGGCCCGGCGCATCGGCAAGATGGACGCCCTGACGCCGACGGCGAACTGGCAGCTCTGGCGCTACCAGCAGACCGAGGCCGTCCGCAAGGATGTGGTGAAGCTTCTGGCCCGGTATACCGGCAAGAGCGAGGCCGAGATCCGCCGCCTGATGCAGGAGGCCGCGACCGCCGCACTGGAAGCCGAGGACGAGATCTATTACCATTACGGGAAAGAGCCAACGCCCTTCGAAGAGTCGGCACCCTTGCAGGACCTGCTCAACGCGGGCTATCGGCAGACGGCAGGCAGCTTCTCCAATCTCACCGCCACCACGGCTAACACCGTCTCCGGGGCTTTTGAGCAGGCTCTGGACAGAGCGTGGCTCCAAGTGAGCAGCGGCACGTTCGACTACAAGACCGCCGTCAAGCGTGCGGTGGACGGCCTTGCCGACTCCATGCCCTACGTCACCTACCCCAGCGGCCACAGGGACACGCTGGAGGTGGCCTGCCGCCGTGCCGTGCTCACCGGCGTGAACCAGACCGGCGCAAAGCTGCAGGAGGCCCGGATGGACGAGATGGGGGCCTCTTTTGTCGAGGTGACGGCCCACGGCGGGGCGCGCCCCAGTCATGCCGTGTGGCAGGGCAGGCGCTACCACCGGGGCGGGGCTGTGGACTACTTGGGCCAGCACTACGAAGATTTCGAGTCGGCCACCGGCTACGGCACCGGTGCGGGGCTTTGCGGCTGGAACTGCCGCCACACCTTCTTCGTGGTGTTCCCGGAGCTGGGAAGCCCGCCCGCATGGACGCAGGAGAGCCTTGAGGCCCTCAACGCCCGGAACATCGAGTACAACGGCCAGAAATACACCCGCTACGAGATCAGCCAGATGCAGCGCGCCCGGGAGCGGGCCGTCCGCAAGTGGAAACGCCGGTATCTGGCCGAGGACGCCGCCGGGGCTGACACCACCGCCAGCGCCGTGAGGCTCCGACAGGCCCGGCAGAGCCTTCCAGACTTCACTCGGGCCACCGGCGGCAGAGTGGACAGCGCCCGGACAAGCGTGCATGGGTTCGGGCGGAGCGAGGGCAGCAAGGCCAGCTACGCGGCCCGGAAACAGGAGCGGTTCAATGCTGCAAATACTGAGTTGCAGCAAATGCGGGAAGCTGGTACAATAAAGGCGAAAGGTCGGCTCATTGAATCCCCGTCTGCTCCAAATGAGATAAATTTTGCAAGCGACCACGTCTTGCAGCGCTGGGCTGAACGCGGTATGGGGCCAATGGATGCCGAACGCATCATCCGCTCCTCTAAGGTCGCAATGTCCCAGCGAAACGGTACACAGACCTGTTATTACTCTGAGCTGGGCTTTGTCGCCATCGGACAAGATGGCAATGTATCCAGCATCGGCCCGCTGGATGAGGGCGGAAAGAAATTGATGGAGGTGGTCAAAAGGCATGGAATTCCGCATTAGTGATGATGTGAAGCTTGAAGAATGGTTTTGTCCCATTTACAACCGAAAAATCGACTGCGGCTTGTGCTTCGACATTTCCAACATCGGCGATGATATTCTTTGCCTGAAGGGCGACGATAAGCCGCCTTGCAGCTGGGATGAAGCCCACAAAAGCTGTCTCAAGTGTCAGCACTATGCTGACTGGGACTAACAACCAAATACCGCGAGCGTCTTTGCCCATCCGGGCAGGGGCGCTTTTTTCATGCCGTATTCGCTCATATTGGTCAGAGCAGCTGCCTCGTAAGCAGCGGGCCGCCGGTTCGATTCCGGCAGACGGCACCATCGCGGCGGGCAGCGCGTACCCTGCCCAATTCCATGCGGAAGGCGAACCGCGTCAACAAACCGTAGTTTCACCCAAAGAAAGGGGTTTATTTATGAAGCGTGAAGACGTAAAGGCAAAGATTCCCGGCATCACCGATGAACAGCTCAACTGGCTGATGAGCGAAAACGGCGCTGACATCAACCGCGAAAAGACCGTCGCCGAACAGTTCAAGACCCAGTTCGAAAACGCACAGGCCCAGCTCAAGACCGCGCAGGACGGACTGAAAGCCTTTGACGGCAAGAAGACCCCGGACGAGTACGAGGCCGAGTTGACCAAGCTCCGGGGCGATATGCAGGCACAGGCGGACGGCTTCGCCTTCGACTCGGCCCTGAACACCGCCATCATGGGCAAGAAGGGCCGCAGCGTCAAGGCCGTCCGCGCCCTGCTGGACATGGAGGCCCTCAAGTCCTCCAAAGACCGCACCACCGACATCGACAAGGCGCTGGAAGAAGCCGCAAAGGCAAATCCTTGGGCCTTCGGCGAGGCCGCAGAGGGCGGCAGCGTCCACGTTTCCAGCGGCGCAGAGCACGGCACTCCGCCCACCGGCGACACCGATGCCGTCACCGCAGCATTCAAGGCAATGAACCCCGGCATCAAGATCGACTGATAGAAAGGAAATATTATGGCACACGAAGCACAGGTTCGTTATTCCAAGCTGGTTGACCTCAAGCTCCGGGCGACGCTGGTCAAGAAGGTCGGCGTCATCTGCAACAGCCGCTATGAGGGCAGCCCCAAGGCCGGTTCCGTCAAAGTCCCCGTCCGTGACACCGAAGTCACTGTGAACGACTACGACAAGCAGACCGGCGCAGAGCTGACCGGCGGCGACACCACCTATCTCACCGTCAACATCGACAAGGACAAGGCCGTCAATGAGATCATCGACGGCTTCGACGCTGTCAGTGTCCCCGACGATCTGGTGGCTGACCGTCTGGACAGTGCCGGTTATTCGTTGGCGCTGCAGGTGGATTCCGACGGCTCTGCGGAGCTGACCACCACCGGCACGGCTTTCGGCACCACCACCGCACTGACCGAGAAGACCATCTACGGCAACGTCGTGGACGCCCGCACCAAGCTGTCCGACGTCCATGTCCCCACCGAGGGCCGCTGGCTGTTGGTCTCGCCCGAGATCTATGGTCTGCTGCTGAAGAGCCCTGAGTTCATCAAGGCATCTGACCTTGGCGATGCTGTCGTCCAGACCGGCGCTGTGGGCCGCATCGCTGGCTTCACCGTCTTTGAGGATTCTACCCTCGGCGAGAACGTGGAGTACATCGCCGGTCATCCCAACTGGTTTGCCTTCATCGACGAGTGGGCTGTTCCCGTCTATGTGCAGGATCTCAATGGTTCCAGCAAGTACATCGGCGCGTCCGCAGTCAAGGGCCGCAAGGCCTACGCCTTCAAAGTCACCAATCCCCAGACCATCCTCATCAAGAAGAAAGCGTGACGCCATGCTCTACTGCACCTATGACCAGTATGCAGCCACCGGCGGCACGCTGGACGAAGCCGCCTTTGCCCCTTTGGCCGCACGGGCGTCCCGGCTCATCGACCGGATGACCTTTGGCCGGGCCGAGGGCCACGCCGCAGTGTGCGAAGGCTGTGCAGAGGCGCTGGCGGACGCCTGCATCCAGATCATCAACGCAACGAACGCCGTGCAGAGCGCCTGCACGCCGCCCGGCGTGTCCAGCGTCTCCAACGATGGCGTGTCCATGACCTTCACCTCCGGCGCACTGGCCGAACGGCTGGCGGCAGAGGCGGCGTACGTCCTCGCCAACACACTGGGCAGCGACCCGCACAATCTGCTGTATCGGGGGTGTTTCTGATGCAGACGCCCGTCACGGTCGTCATGCTGCTGCACGACACGGCCACCGAAGCCGACCAGCCGGTCTGCAAGGTGCTCACGGGGTGCAGCTGGCGGGAGACGCGCCGCACCAGCAGCTCCGGGGACCCTCAGAGAGTCGTCCATGTCCGCCTCCCGCCTGCGTCGGGTTATCTGCCCTATCCCCAGTGGGCGTATCTGCCCCCGGCAGAAAAAGCCGCGCACTGGACGCTCAAGCGGGGCGGCAAGCTCATCTGCGGCGCTGTCCGCAGCCTGACCGAGGCCGAGTATGCCGCCCTCGAGAAAACGCACATCTGCTGCACGGTGGCGGACGTCTCGGACGACCGGGGCGTCCCGCTGCCGCATTTTCATGTGGAAGGGAGCTGAGAGAATGAGCGCACTGATCCCCTTTGGCCCGGCTGCGCCGTCAGCAAAACCGGTTTTCGTCCCACCTGACGGCTGGAAGTACCGGGCCGATGGTGTGCAGATGGAGCTGAGCTGGCGCCCCGACTTCGGCGCAGAAAAGACCGCCGCCCTGCAAAAGGCCCAGTTCGCCCTTGCGCAGGAAGCCGCGCGGCTCATTGACAGCTACGTCCCCTTCGACACTGGTTCTTTGAAAAACAGCGTCAATCAGGCCAGTAAATACGATGAAGGACTTCTGGTTTACAATACACCCTATGCCCGGAAGCGGTATTACCTCCATGCAGAGGGTACAGACCTTCGTGGAGAGACCGGTCTGCGCGGCTCCTACTGGGGCCAGCGGGCTATTGCTGATGTGGGCGAACATCTGGCCCTCTTCGGGGCCAAGGCCGTCACGACCTTCTGGGGAGGGATGGGCCACTTATGAGCGAGAAAGCCACCATCACGGCCATGCGGGAGTGGCTCAAGACCTTCCCCCTCATCGCCGAGGAGCAGGGCGAAAACGGCGCAGCCTTCCGTATCTCCGGGCTTTCCCCGGAGCCTGTGGCCGAGTTTTCCATCGAGGACAGCCCCACCGACCCGGTGACGGCTGTTTTCTTTTCCGGCCGCAACCTCGCCAAGAGCTACATCTTCGTTTCCCGCCGCGACTACAGCGAGGCCCAGAGCGTCCAGATCGCGAACAGCGGCTTTTTTGAGCAGCTGACCGAATGGGTGCTGGCCCAGAACGACCGGCATCATCTGCCCCGGCTGGATGGCCGCAAGGAAGCGCTGCGCGTTTCAGTGACGTCCAGCGGCTACATCGTCACGGCCAGCGCGGGCAGCTGTAAGATGCAGATGCAGCTGCGGCTCGAATATTACCAGCCCAAGGGCTGAAACGAAAGGAGTTTTTCCTATGACTGTTACCGAAGCCGTCAAGCTGTCGGGCCTGACCCCCAGCGCCGACTATACCGGCGTGGAGACCACCGACGACTTCCTGCTGGCCGTCCAGACCGAGGCCAGCCAGACCGACGTGAAAAACTGGGTGGTCTGTGCTGACCACGTGCGGGAGCACAGCGGCGCACTGAACGCCTCCACCACGGACAACACCTACATCCGCACCGGCCCTGTCACCACCAAGGGCAGTGTCCAGCGTACCCTCTCCATTCAGGGCGACCGCTATGTGGGCGATGCGTTTCAGGACTTCCTGCTCTCCCACAAGATCGCGTTCGGCTCCGGCCAGAGCGTGGTGGTGCCTTATGTTTACCTCTCTCTCCGCACCGGCAAGGGCGAGAAGGGCGAAGGCGCGCTCATCCTGACCAGCGATGTGGGCGGCAGCGCCGGCGCGAATGCCACCTTTGCCGCCGATTTCAAGGGCATCGGCACCCCGGCTGAGTTCGACTATAACACCGCCGTCGCGGGCTGAGAGAAAGGAGCACCGATAAATGCTGATCCATGGACAGGAATTTGATTTTTCGCTTCTGAACGCCAACGACCTCGACCGTCTGGAGGACGCACTGGACGAGATGACCCGGGAGGGCGAGGCCGAGACAGCCCGGTGCGAACGGGAGAATGTCCGCCTGGGCGACCGTCTCCGCGCACAGGCCCGCGTTTCCATGCGCGGCCTCGACAAGATCCTGGGCGCAGGGGCATCCGCCCGTCTGGGGCTGAACGAAAACGATGTCAGCCGTCTGTACGACGTCCTCGACGAGATCACGCAGGCAGCCGCTGCCGAAAAGGCGCGGTATTCCCGCCCGGCGGCCGTCCCCCAGAACCGCGCCCAGCGCCGGGCTGAGAAGCGCCAGAAGGACAAGCACAAGCCGCCTTTGAGCTATCCGGCCCAGCCTGCCGCCGCCCAGATGGTGGAGCAGGTGGACAAGGCCGCACGCCGCAAGCAGCTTCTGACCGAGCTGGCAGCTCTGGAAAATGGCTGACATCCTGCTGGACAGGCTGCCCAGCGCGTGGGCAGGCAGGCCCATCGACTGGGATTTCCGGCCTATGGTCTGGTTCAACGGGCAGTATCTCCGCCTTCCGGAGGACGAAAAGGGCCTGCCTGAGCTGGCCCGGGAAACCATGCGCCGGTTTTACCGCGTGGCCGTCCCGCCGGAGGAAGAGGTGGACGCTTTCAAGGCTCTGGTGGAGTTCTACACCGCAGGCCCGCAGGAGGTGGCCGACCGCCCCGGCAGCAGCCGCACCGAGGAGCTGGCGCTGGACTACGTCACCGACGGCTCCGCCATCGTGGCCGCGTTCCAGCAGGCATACGGCATCGACCTCACCCGGGCAAGGCTCCACTGGTGGCGGTTCAAGGCCCTCATGTCCAACCTGCCCGAGGAGACCCAGCTGGCGAAGATCATCGGGTTCCGGACGGCTGACCCTGCGCAGTTTCAGGGCGCAGAGCGGGAGCGGCGTGCCGAGCTGAAGGAACGCTTCGCCCTGCCCGCTGCCCTGCGGAAAGGAGGCGGTCGCATTGTCACCCTGCAAGACCGCAACGAAGCCTTTGCGGCCCGCTTCCGGCGCTGACCGCGCCCCGGTGCTCTGCCCCCTGTGCGGTCGGCCTCTGCCGGTCTGGGCCATCCCGGAAGCCAGCGCCCGGGGCATCTGGGTCAAATGCAAGAACCCGGCCTGCCGCAAAGAAATCGAAATAAAACTCTAAGCCTGTGCCACTGTGCCTGCGCTCTTTTTCGTAAAGAGAGGTGGACACATTGGCCGCAGATTTTTCCATCACCGGCGAAGTAAAGCTCAACAGTGACCCGGCTGAGAAAGCCACGAGCAAGTGGACAGTGGCCGCAGGCCAGCTTATCGCGGACTTTGCCAAGAAAGCTGCATCCAGCCTGAAAAGCGTGGTCAAATCCGGTCTGGACTACAACGCCCAGATGGAAAGCTATCTGACCAACTTCAAGGTCATGCTGGGTGACGAACAGCTTGCCGCCGAGAAGCTGGAAGAGATACGCCGGATGGCCGCAAGCACGCCCTTCTCCCTGTCCGACCTGACCGAAGGCACCCAGACCCTCCTGCAGTTCGGCATTGCGGCGGACGACACCACCGGTGTGCTCAAGCAACTGGGCGATATTTCGCTGGGCAACGCGGACAAGCTCCAGACCCTCGTGCGGGCCTACGGCAAGATGTCCTCGGCCCAGAAGGTCACACTGGAAAACGTCAACATGATGATCGACGCGGGCTTCAACCCGCTCAATCAGATCTGCGACGCCACCGGCGAAAGCATGAGCGCCCTCTACAAGCGCATCTCGGACGGCAAGGTCAGCTTCAACGAGCTGGAAGCCGCCGTGGCTGCTGCCACCAGTGAGGGCAGGCAGTTCTACAACGGTATGCTGGAGGCCAGCCAGACCTTCAACGGCAGGCTGTCTACCCTGAAGGACAATGTGGCCGCACTGACCGGTGAACTGACCAGCGGGCTGTTCTCGGCTCTCGGGGACATCATCGTCAAGGCAAACGAGCTGGTCGTCTCCATCACCGAGGACGACAGCAAAATGGCCGCGCTCAAGGAGACCATCGGCGTCCTGACGGCGGCGGTCGTGTCCGTCACAGCAGCAGTGCTGAGCTATAAGGCGACCGTGGCAGCGACTACGACCATCACGGCGCTGCAAACCGCTGCCACCACCGCGATGGCTGCGGCCCATAAAGCTGCCGCCGCAGGAGCTACCGGTCTGCAAGTAGCACAGGCGGCATTGAATACCGTGCTTTCGGCCAATCCCATCGGGCTTGTCGTGGCCGCTCTGGCCGCTCTGGCGGCGGGGCTTGTGACAGCCTACCACACCAGCGAGACCTTCCGCTCTGCTGTCGATTCAGCATTTTCGGCCATTCAAAAGACAGCCTCGAATGTCATCGGTTCGGTGGTGGACTGGATCAATGAGCTGGTGGCCCGCATCAAGGGTGCAGCCGCCGCGCTTGGCTCTCTGAAAAACGGCCTCGGTGCAGCAAAAGATGCCTACAACGAGGCTTATTCCAACTCTATCGGCAGCTAACAGCAATCGAAAAGAGATAAGGCAAGCCAGAGCCGCCTCGACAAGCACAATGAGCGGGTCGCACAGTCTCAGGCTGACGCGGCCAGCAGTTCCGGCTCTTCCGGCGCGGCGGCATCTGCTACCGTTGCTGCCGCTGCGGCCACCTCTGCCGCCCAGAGCACCAAGAAGGCTACGGCAGACATCATCAAGTCCGTCAGCGACACCACCACGGCGGTCAAGGACGGCGTGACCACCACCACCGAGACTGTCACCGAGACGCTGTCCAACGGCACCACCCAGCAAAAGCAGACCATCACCTCCACCAGCCGCCAGATGGTAGACGGCGTCCTCAAGGACATCAAGACCGTGGAGACCATCGCGGCGGACGGCAAGCGGACGGTCAGCCAGACCATGGAGACCGTGCGGGACGTGGTGAGCACCGTGACCGCCAGCAGCACGGCTATTGTGGACGGCATCAAGACCACCCCCCAGACCGTGACCAAGACTCTCGCGGACGGCACCACCGAGCAGCAACGGGTCATCACCCAGACGCAGGACAAGGTCATCGACGGGGCGCTCCGCACGGTGGAGACCGTCAAGACCATTGCCGCCGACGGCACCGAGCAGGTGGCCGAGACCATCAAGGACAGCGCCGCCAAGACACTGGACGGCCTCTGGTCTGCCCTCAAAGACCGCGCCAACGAGGGCGTCCTCGGCACGATGCCCACCCTGTGGGAAGCCGTGAAGAGCGGCGACTGGGTGGGCATCGGCAAGTGGGCGGCATCCGCCCTCTACTCGGGCCTGACCGCTGACCAGAAGCAGCAGCTCACAAGCTACGCCCTGAGCCTCGTGGACACCCTGAACGGCGTGCTGGGCGACGCGGCAGGCAGTCTGGCGCAGGTGGCGTGGAACCTCGGGCAGACGCTCTTCGAGGGTATCACCGGCAAGTTCGGCGACATCTCCTCTATGGCCGTCAAGATGGGCGGCACCCTGAAAAGCGTGTTCGGCACCCTCAAGGCCCCGCTGGCCGCTGCGGCCAAGGCCATCAGCGCCGGCCTCTCCGGCGGCCTTCTGAGTATGTTCCCCGCCATTTATGCGGGCTTCGCCGGCATGATCGGCACCATCGGCGCAGCCGTCGAAGGGATGCTGGCCGCCATCAGCGCGGCCCTCACCTCCACCCTCTTCGGCATCCCGGCAGGCCTCGTGGTGGCCGCTGCCGCTGTCGCTCTGGGCGTCGCCATCGCGGCCATCGTGTCCAAGCTGGGCGGGAGCCACAGCAGTTCCGGCGGCTCTGGCGGCAGCGGTGGGGGCGGGGGCGGAAGCTCCGGCCTCGACCTCGACACCCCCAGCATCACCGACGGGTCGAACAAGCTGACGGACACCATCGACGCCAACACCGCAAAGCTTACTGAGATCAACAAGTCCCTCGCCAAGCTGGTCAAGAGCGCCAACGCTCTTGTCCTCAGCGACAACATGGCCGTGAGCAGCCGGGTGGCAGCATCCGGCACAGCGCAGGTCGCCGCTGCGGCCAGAAGCTACCGCGAGGGGGACGTCCACATCACCCAGCACATCTACTCCAAGGCCCAGACTGCCGCCGACCTCCAGCGGGAGGCCCGCTGGGAGGCCGACCGGGGCCTGGCTCAAAAACGCTGAAAGGACATCTGCCATGCGCAAAGACCATCTCCGCCTCGTCACCGACGCCGGGGCCGCCCTCGACCTCGGCTGGGACTATGGCATCCCCTACCAGATTGACAACCTCTCGGGCGTGGATGTCACCCTCAAGACCGCCCAGGGCGTCAACCAGCAGGGGGTCACCGTGGAGGGCCAGAGCGTGGAGGGGGTGCCTCACGAGGTCATCGCGGACTTCTGGGGGCCGGACGGGGAGGCGCAGGCTGACCGCTTTTTGCAGCTGCTGCCCTTCTTCACCTCAGGCACGATGTATTTCGGGGATGCTTATTTCTCCCGCTTCGTGCTGCAAAAGACCCCCTACACCGTCCAGCTCCATCCTTACCCCCGGCTGGACTTCATGCTCTACCGCCCGAAGCCCTACTGGTACAGCCTCGAGAGCCAGAACGCCGTCATGGGCGGCTTCGTGCCGCAGTTCCGCTTCCCGCTCTGCTACGACAGCCACCAGTACAGCGAGTGGCGGCAGAGCTACTTCCTCAATGTCAGAAACCCCGGTGCGCTGCCGGTGCCTTTCACCGCGAAGCTCCTCTCCTCGGGTATCGTGGTCAACCCAGCCATCCGCAACAGCACCACTGGGGAGCACATCGGCTTTGACACCACCCTGAACAAGGGGGACGTGCTGGAGATCTACCGCACCACCACCGACCGGCTGGCCGTCAAGCTCATCTCCGGCGGCGTGGAGACCAACGCCTTCGCCCTGCTGGACGAGGACAGCGACCTCATGGAGCTGCACCCCGGAGATAACGTCCTCACCGCCGACGCCGCCAGCGGCAAGGAGGGCCTGCAGGCCAGCATCAGCTTTTACCCTATGTCGGCGGGCATCCTGCCGGAGGCGATGAAATGACATTCGACATTCTTGACGAGACCACCCTTGCCAGGCTGGGCAATATCGACGTGTGGGTGTCGGTCTACTGGGACGAACCGTACAACACCGAGGGGAGTTTCAGCCTTGAGGTGCGGCCCACGCCCGAGAACCTGGCCCTGCTCCGGGAGGGCCGGTGGGTCGTGCGCACCGACGCAGCGGTCAAAATCCCCATGCGCATCTGCCACCGCTCCAACGAGAATGAGGACGCGAATCTGGTCGTCACCGGCTACCCGGCCACGTGGATCTACACCAAGCGGGTCTCCGCATCGGCCGTCAAGAACGAGGCCGCCGAGGCCGCCATGCTGGCCCTCGCCAAGGCAGCGGCTCCGTGGCCCAAGCTGGAGGTAGCCGAGCCGAAGGGCTTCGACACCACTTTTGAACAGCAGACCAGTGGCGCGACCCTGTTTGACTATTTCAAAACGGTGGGTTCTGCCTGCGACCTGGGCTTCCGGGTCATCCTCATGGGTAAAAACAGCGCAAAAAAACTCATGTTCGAGGTCTGGCGGCCTACTGCCGACCCCAACAACCGCTTTTCGACCAAGTGGGGCAGCCTGCGGGAGGCCAGCTGGGCCTTCGGCGACGGCAGCTATGCCAACGTGGCGCTTGTGTTAGGCGCTGGCGAGGGCAGCAGCCGGGCGATGGTCTGGGTGGGCGACACCGATGCCGCCGGAGCCGAACGCCGGGAGATGATCATCGACGCCCGGGACGTCCAGCCCGAGGACAGCGAGACGAATACCAGCGCCAGCTACCTCAAAAGGCTGGCCGACCGGGGCGCGTCGAAGCTCCTCGAACAGCTCCGCACCGGCAGCATCGAGATGACGCTGGACGCCGACGGCCTCGAGCCGGGTGACGTCTGTTTCTGCTCTCTGCCGGATCTCGGCTACAAGGCCACCGTCCGGGTGGCCGACATCATCATTCAGAGTCAGACCGACGGCACCACCCGCACCGCGCGGCTGGGTACGCCCGTCTGGCACAAGATCTAGGAGGCGATAGCTTGAGCTCCCCCGGAATTATTACCTACCCGCTGGGCGGCATCACCTATGACGCCGAGGATGCTGCGGCCTACTTTGCCGGGCGCACCAGCGGCGTTTACAGCACCGACATTGATTTCGCGGTGGCTGCTGCCGCCGATGGCAACACCGACCTCACCGTCAGCGCGGGGCAGGCGTGGATGCACGTCAGCCGGTGGGTGGGCCTCAGCGTCACTATGCGGGAGGCCCAGACCCTCACGCTGCCCCTCGCGGACAGCGCTCTGCCCCGCATCGACCGCGTCGTGCTCCGGTACGACGCTACCAGCCGCAGCACCTCTCTGCAGGTGCTGCAGGGCGCGCCGTCCTCCGAGCCGGCAGGCCCGGACCTCTCCCGCACCGAGATGGTCTATGACCTCTGCCTCGCCGAGGTCTCCCGCCCGGCGGGCCAGACCTCCGTCTCCACCGCCGACCTCACCGACACCCGCACAGACGAAGCCCTCTGCGGCCTCATGCGGGACGGCGTCACCGGCATCCCCATGGACGAGCTGGGCCAGCAGGCATTGGCCAAGGCCAAAGAGACCGCCAAGCTTTGCGACAAGCTGCTGGCCAGTTACACCGGCGGCTATCTGGGCATCTGGCCGGTGACCCTGACGGCGGACGGCTGGGCCGAATGCACCGACGTACCCGGCTACGCCTACAAGCAGACGGCAGAGCTGCGGGCAGCGAGAGAGGCAAACGTCCCCTCCGCGGTACCCACCCCGGAGACCTTCACCGTGGCCGTCTCTGCGGGCCTCGCGGGCGTCTCGGAGACGAAAGACGGCAGCATCACCTTCTGGGCCGAGAACGTCCCGGAGGGGGACATCCAGATGCAGGTGGAGCTGCTGGGACCCTCGGCCTCGACCGCTGACACCGGAGAGGACACCCTGGGCGACACCGTTTTGGATGACACGACTTTGTAACGGAGGTACACCATGAAGTATGTGAAACAGCATTTCGTCACCGGCATGAAAGTCAGCCTGCCCGACGTGCTCAACCGGATGGAGGACGGCATCGCCGCCGCCTGCGCCGCAGCCGTGGAGGGCATCGGCAGCGTGACCACCGGCGACGCCCCGGCGGCCAGCATCCGGGACGGCAAGCTCTGCCTGACTCTGCCCAAGGGCGAGCCCGGCCCGCAGGGCGACCCCGGCGAGGGCCTGAGTGACAACGCCAAGACCCTGCTGCTCTCCCTGTTGGCCGGCACGGCCCCCGACAAAGCCGCCGCCCTCGCCGCCCTGCGGGAGGAGTGGGGCTTCGCCGAGCCGGACGACACCACCCTCGAGGCCGCAGACGCGGCAGAGGAGGCGTGAGTATGGCGCTGGGAAGCGTAAGTATATCCACTTTTATCCCGGGGGAGTTGGATGATTTAACCGGCACAGTTAGTATTATCCCGTTTACCCGGGCGGAAATCGAGCGGCTAGCAAACAAGAAAGCGTACCCCAACGGCAAGGTGGTGTGGTCCGCTAACGTCAATGCATCGTCTACCACCAATGTTCCTGATGACGTGGACTATATCACAATTTCAGTTGGCGACTCCCCTATTAAAGTAGCCCGTGGCGGCTCCGCACAGTGGACGAGCAGTGCGTATTATAAGTACTCTCCTAGCGGCTATGTTGCTGTTAATAATACCGCAAAGTTTTCTGACGAAGGAGTTCTTACGCTCTCATGGTCCTGTAGCGTCAATATCAGTAGCGGCGGTACATACCAACTCACTGGCTACCACTACTACTGACAAAACAAAAAGCAGCCCCCGGGCGGGGGCTGCTCAAAAGAAAGGTCGTGTTCTCTATCGCTATCAAAGAATATTCCATGTCCCGGGACTCCACCCGGCAGCTCTCACCCAGCTTCAAGGTGCGGGAGTTTGCCTGCAAGGGCAGCAATGTCGTGCTCCTCGACGACGAGCTTGTGGTGCTGCTCCAGTGCATCCGGGAGCACTTCGGCAAGCCGGTACACATCACCAGCGGCTATCGCACCGCCGCCCACAACGCCGCCGTGGGCGGCAGCAAGTCCAGCCAGCACCTGCTGGGCCGGGCGGCGGACTTCTACGTTGAGGGCGTGGACGTGGCCACTGTGGCCGCCTACGCCGAGGCCCTGCTGCCCGGGCGCGGCGGCATCGGGCGGTATCCGAAGGACGCAAAGCATCCCAAGCGCAGCACCGGCTGGGTGCACATCGACACCCGGGCGAATAAGAGCCGGTGGAGTATGTAAAGGAGTGAAGAAAATGAAGGATACCATTTGCACCGTCATCGGCCTCATCGGCGGGGCCATTGCCGCCTTGTTCGGTGGCTGGGACACCGCCTTGCAGACGCTGGTCATCTTTATGGCCATCGACTACATCACCGGTCTGGTGGTGGCGGGCGTGTTCCACGCCAGCCCCAAGACCAAGACCGGCGCGCTGGAAAGCAAGGCTGGCTGGAAGGGCCTCATCCGCAAGGGCGAGACGCTGCTCATCGTGCTGGTGGCCTGCCAGCTGGATGCCGTCATCGGCGGCAGCTTCGTCCGCGACGCGGCGATTATCGGCTTTTCGGCCAACGAGGCCATCTCCATCGTCGAGAATGCCGGCCTGATGGGTCTGCCCATCCCCGCAGCCATCACCAAGGCCATCGACATCCTCAAGCAGCGGGCCGAGACGCCCGAGAAAGGCAAGGACTGATATGAAAAAGAAGATCTCCGCCGGCACCCTGACCCGCACTGCTGTGCTGGGCCTCGCCCTGGCAAATCAGCTGCTCAGCGCAGCGGGCAAGCCTTTGCTTCCCATCGACAACGCTCAGCTCGAGCAGATGATCTCCACCGGCTTCACCGTCGGTGCTGCGCTGGCCGCATGGTGGAAGAATAACAGCTTCACCCCTGAGGCCATCGAGGCAGATGCATTCATGGCGAGGATGAAGAAGAGCGTACATTAAGCTGTCGCCCCTAACTGCATAGCATGACAACGCCCCCGCTCCGGATGATCTCCGAGGCGGGGGCTCTTGGCGTTTCTGGATATTCTGTATAATGCCATCGTGAGGGAAGTGGTAAACAAACCCGCTTTTGTAACCCACTTTTTGTTCTTGGACCGGTTTCTCACTGAATCCCCAGCAACACTTGGCGCAATTTACAATCGATAAATCATCAGATTTTTTAGTGTTCAAATCGTGTCGTTCAGCTTTTCCATTGTTCGACTCCCATCGCCTCCACCAAACGTGAGCCAGACGAACCCTCTGTGCTCCACCAAAGGGAAGAGCCTCACCGCTTTGCAGTGAGGCTCTTCCCTTTTCATCTTATAGCATCCTTATCCCATGAAATCAAGCAGCACGTCGATGTCCTGACTGATGGCGCGGAGATAGTCAGCTCCGCCGCGCCGGCCGTCATAGTTCCGGACGCGGCTGCTCATCTCCGTCAGGAGCTCTTCCTTCCGCACCAGAACGGGGTCTCCGATCCACTCGTCTTTCTCTATAAAAGCTTCCAGCTGCTCATATTCTTTTATGATACGGACGTTGGACAGGTTCTCCGGGAGGGTACGGGCATCGAACCAGTCCGGCTGCGCGTGAAAGTCCAAAGGCGGCAGCGGGTCCAGCGGCTCATCGGCGTCCCACACATAGGGATGCCGGTCATCTTCTTCCGCCGTCTTCTTGAAACGTCCCACCCGGTTCTCGGCCTTGCCGACCGTCTCATCACTGGCCGAAAGGTTCGCAATGACGGTGGCACCGGCTAGCGTGTGGAAGGTGGAGGGGGGCAGAGCGCTCCACAGGTCTTCGCAGATCTCCACGCCCAGAACGAAGCTGGGCATCTGGCGGCAGCGGAAGAGCAGGGATGTACCGAAAGGCACCTCCTGCCCGCAGACCGTCACATTTTCCACCTCAGTGCTGCCCGGGGTGAACTGGCGCTTTTCGTAAAACTCGCCGTAGTTGGGCAGGTAGGTCTTGGGGACAAGGCCCAGCAGACGCCCGCCGCAGAGGACGGCGGCGCAGTTGTACAGCTTGCCCCGCACCAGCAGCGGCAGGCCCACGAGGGCCGCGACATCCAGCTCCCGGCTGGCGTCCAGCACGGTCTGCAAGGCGTCCAGCGCGCCCTGCTGCAGCGTGCGCTGCAAGAACAGATCGCCGCAGGTGTAGCCGGTGAGGCAGAACTCGGGGAACACCGCCAGCTTGACGCCGCGGGCCGCAGCGTCCTGTAACTGAGACACGATTTGGGAAGCGTTATAATTGCAGTCGGCCACCCGCAGTGAGGGCGAGAGGGCGGCTGCTTTCAAAAAACCATCTTTCATCGGAGGATTTCACATCCTGTCTGTTG
>OGGV01000901.1_pt1 | contig 16423 bp, 16 predicted proteins | sample 1571301 | NCBI WGS metagenome assembly OGGV01 (sample SAMEA2582072, study PRJEB24529) | metagenome | biome: Human gut stool | place: China | collected 2011
TGTTATATTGCCGAGTCGGTGGAACTCTACCGGAGAGGGAAAAAAAGTTGGATACCCAATGCATGCATGATTTTACTGATCCTGCCGCTTGTATATGAGGGCATTGGCCTGGTGCACGGTATTCGTTACGACTTTGGTTTGCCTGCTCTGCTTCTGGGTTCATCCGTGGTGCTGTTTCGGCGTCTGGATTATCAATATATATCATTAACCAAAAAGAACCTGATGCTGCTGATTTTTACTATAGCTTTTCAGTTTCTGGACATCATGCCGCTGATGAGCGGTCTGCCCGTGGGACGCGGTGAGATGAGTTCTGATATCAAGCTATTTGCTGATGTGCTGGAGGCCAATTCTCTCTTAAATGCCATCGGTGCGGTGGGAATTTTAGTTGTGACCCTGTTTGCAACGATTATTCTCCTGCAGCTGCGGGATGAAAATAATCTTCTGCGTCTGTCGGAGGAAAAAGAAAAAATGCAGACCGTGCAGAGTCGTGCAGCACTGCTGGAAATGAAAAACCGTACCTACCGGGAAATTAATGATCTGGTGCACGATTTAAAATCGCCTCTGACCAGTACTCAGACTTTGGTGGGAATTTTAAAAATGCAATGCGAGGTTGACGGAAGAAACAGGGAAATCGAATATCTGAGCCGCATTGAAAGCCAGATGGATCGGATGAGCAGCATGATCTCGGAAATCTTATATGAAAACAGATGCAGTCCCAGCGACACCAAGCACATTTTAGATATGGCACTTGCGCAGATATCGGTAGAGGATTACGCATCTAACGTGCATATTGACAATGAGGTACCGGAGCTTCAGGTAAGCGTAAACAGTATTTTGTTTACGCGCGTGTTAGTAAATCTGATCCACAATGCCGCACTGGCGGTTGAGAAGGAGCGGGAGCTTGCCATCTGGATCCATGTACGGGCCCGCCGGGTGGATGACCTGCCGTTTATCACTTTTTCTGTTTCAGATAACGGCTGCGGTATGACCGAGCAGCAGCAAGCCACCATGTGGGAGCAGGGAATTTCCGGCTTTGGCTCCAGCGGTCTGGGACTTGCCTTTGTGAAACAGACCGTGGAAGCCATGGACGGCTCGGTGATATCGGAAAGCCAGCCGGGCAAGGGCACACGGTTCATCATATTTTTACCGGAGGTAGTAAACCATGGAACGAAAGATTACGATACTTTCCATTGACGATGAAGAAAATATTCGCTTTGCCTTAGGCGAGCTGTTTCATTTTCAGGGCTGGGAGGCCTGCAGTGCCCCAAATGTAAAAAAAGGCCTGGAGCAGTTTCGTTTACACAAACCTGATATTGTATTAATCGATTATCACATGCCCGGCATTAACGGCGTGGAAGGAGTGCAGATGTTGCGTGCACTTTCACATACTGTGCCAATTATCGTGTTTACAATTGATGAAAGTCAGGAGGTGGCTGACCAGTTTCTTCAGGCGGGTGCCAGTGATTTTGCCTTGAAGCCCATCAAGGCTCCAGATATTATCAGCCGCATCAAGCTGCATTTACGCCTTTTAGAACGAGAGCATCAAAAACAGGCACCTTTGGACAAAGGCTTAAGTGAGGCCACGATGCAGCTGGTGCTGGATTCGTTAAAAGAAGGTGGGGATTACATGACAGTAAATGAGGTGGCTCGCAGCAGCGGTCTTGCATATCAGACGGTATACCGTTACCTGCAGTATCTGATTCAGAATAAGAAAGTGGAAATGGTGAGCATTTACGGCAAAGTCGGCCGCCCGCGCCAGTTATTCCGCTGGGTTGAAAATATGTAAGCGATCTACAATAAAACGAAAAAAGTTTTACCTTGAGAAAACGAGGTAAAACTTTTTTCGTTTTATATGAAACCCGATTTAATTGATCAAAGGACATTATTACATTTTTGAGAAAAATATGAGAAAAAATAGACTTGAATAGAGTGATTTTGTATAATTTACACAGTTCCTACGGAACTTCGACACAGTTTCTACATAAATATTACTATTATCCTGGGGATCAGCTTTCACCCCGACTTGAGATGTGATGGTAAAGCTTTCGCTTACTAATAAAAGACACCATAAAACAGAGAGGAGTTGCCGATGGGCGGCGAACCTCTCAAACAAAAGGAGGATGACAATGAAAAGATCAAATCGTCTGGTTGCAAGATCGGCAGTTGCACTCAGTCTGGCAGCTTCGTTGACTGCCTGCGGAACTGCTTCCTCAACGACAACGACAGCGGCGAGCAGTGAGGCTGCTACCGAGACAGCTTCCGAAACAGAAGCTGCTTCTACGACCGAAAACGTTGGTGAGGATGTCTGGCTGCCTTACAACGAAAACCTCGAGAAGGATCGTGATGACCGTGACGCTACCGGTAAAAACGGCGCGGTTGCTTCCTGTAACTGGTACGCCAGCAAGGCAGGTCTGGAAATTCTGAAGGAAGGCGGAAACGCCTTTGACGCAGCGGCTGCTGTAGCCTACACTCTGGGCGTGGCTGAGCCGTACTTCTCCGGTCTGGGCGGCGGCGGATTTATGACTATTTACAGTGCCAAAGATGACAAGGTGAGTGTCCTTGATTTCCGTGAGACTGCTCCTGCAGCTGCTAATGCACAGATGTGGTTGGATGAAAACGGAAAGATGGAGCAGTTCAGCCTGGACGGCGTGAACAATCTGGGTGACAAGAGTGTGATCGGCGGTCTGTCGGTAGCTGTACCTGGAGAAGTTGCTGGTTTTGAGTATCTTCTTGATAACTACGGTTCTGATGCCGTAAGCCGTCAGCAGATCTTCCAGCCTGCTATCGACACTGCCAACAACGGCTATGTAGTGGGAGTTACCTTTAAGGAAGAGCTGGACAGCGAGTATACCGGTATTGCTGCAAACGAGACTTTGAGCAATATCTACCTGGATGAGAGCGGACTGCCGTATGAGGTTGGCGATGTGATCAAAAACCCGGATCTGGCAAAGACCCTGCAGCTGATCGCTGATGGCGGTAAAGATGCTTTCTATACCGGCGATATGGCACAGGCTATGGTAGATGCTGTTGCGGCTTGGGGCGGCAACATGACCATGGAAGACCTTGCAAATTACGAAGTAAAGGTTCGTGAGCCTGTCGTTGGTCACTATAAAGATTACACCATCTACTCTTTACCACCGGCATCCTCCGGCGGTACACACCTGGTTGAGATCCTGAACATTCTCGAGAACTACGACGATATGGACAAGATTGGTGTAAACAGCGCCGAGTATGTACATCGTTTCTCTGAGGCTTTCAAGATCGCCTTCGCAGACCGCGCGCAGTATATGGCAGATACTGACTTTGCTGATGTTCCGCTAGCTCAGCTGACAAGCAAAGACTATGCTGCAGAGCGTTATAGTGAGATCACTGACAAGAGCGGCAGCTATGTGGCTGTAGAGCCGGAAGAGTTAGAGCATTATGCAACTACAAGCTTTTCCGTTGTTGACCAGTGGGGCAACATGGTAGCCTGCACAAAGACTATCAACTACGGCTTTGGTTCCAAGGTTGGTGTTCCTGGCTATGGATTTATTATGAACGACGAGATGGATGATTTCTCAGCTGATCCTGAGAGCGTAAACTGCGCAGAAGGCGGAAAACGTCCGTTATCCAGCATGAGCCCGTCTATCGTTTTATATCCGGATGGATCTCCGTACATGACAATCGGAAGCCCGGGAGCTACCCGTATTTTCCCGACGATCGCTCAGGTTATTGAGCGCATGATTGACTACAATATGGATATTCAGGACGCGATCGATTGTGCACGTATCTACGACAACGCATCTGAAAATATCTGCTATGAGTCCGGCGGTGTGAACCCGATCACTCCTGAGGTTGCTAAAGAACTGCAGGATCGCGGACATGAAGTTACCGATAAGGGAGAATGGCAGCTGTTCTTTGGCGGCGTACAGGGAATCTCGATCGGTAAGGACGGAACCCTGCGCGGTGGTGCGGATCCTCGCCGTGACGGTAAGGCTCTGGCATATTAATTTTCATTTCCAGTAATACATGAACTATCAATGCTGCCTGCTTCCCGATAACGGGGGCGGACAGCTGTAAAATAAGAAAAGGAGATATACGATTATGAAGAAACTTGGTATTTTTATTGCGGCTAGTGCTTTGACATTATCTTTGGCTGCTTGTGGTTCCGGCGCTTCCGGCACAACAACTACCGCAGCGGCTGCAGAAACCACAGCAGCAGCTTCCGCAGAAACTACAGCGGCAGCAGGTGCTGCAACTGAACTGACTGAGATCAGCGCAGGTATGTGCTCTACTCCGGCTATCCTGACCAGTATTGGACAGAGTGCTGATGTAGACATTGCAAATACACTTTGCACAAAGGCTGGCATTGAAGTAACAATGAATAAGAACATCACAGGCGCAGATCTTCCAGATGACTGCAAAACTCTGATCCTTGCAGTCGGTGGATCTTCCAAGGGACTTGGTGCTGCCGGTATCGATGCTGACCAGGAGCTTGCACGTACTGACGCTCTGATTTCCGCTGCAAAGGAAAAAGGCATCATTGTTCTTGCTCTGCACACTGGCGGATCCGCTCGTCGCGGTACCTTATCTGACAGCTTTATCACTCCGGCTTTCCAGGGCTGCGATGCTGCTATCGTAGTTTCTGAGGGAGATTCCGATGGTCTGATGTCTGGTATCTTATCCGGCAACGGAACTCCTGCAATCTATGTAGATAACACTGCAGGTACTCTTGACGCTTTAAAAACTGCATTTGGTCTGTAAATCTGAGTTACTAAACAAACAAACTAACCTGCGGCCTGGCTGAACAGGCCGCAGTGATTTTGAAGAGGAGAACATCATTATGACACCTTACGTGATCACTTTTATTGTGATGGTCGGTGTTTTCATGATCGGCTGCTTTGCATTCAAACTGCCTGTTGGCGTATCAATGCTGATAGCAGCGCTCTGCGGTGCTCTTGAGGGCGGCCTCGGCACCGAGACTATTCGTATGATGGTAGAGGGCGAGTTCGGTTATGTAGATACCATTCTGACTATTGGCTGTGCCATGATTTTCATGAAGGTCATTGAGGGATCCGGTGCTCTGGATGCTTTAAGCAGCCTGATTATTGAGAAATTCCATCGTTTCCCTGCTGTTTTACTGGTTTTAATCATGCTCATCATCATGTTCCCCGGCATGATCACCGGTTCTTCCACTGCAGCAGTTCTTTCAGCAGGTTCCATTATGGCTCCGGTTCTTGCATTAATGGGAATTGATGCCGTTACCTCAGGCTCCATTATCGCTATGGGTGCTCTGCTTGGTATGATCGCACCTCCTGTAAATACCGCTGCATTAATTATCTGCGCAGGTATCGATGTTCCTTATGTTGGTTTTGAGGGTCCGCTGGCCTTAATCACTTTCCCGTTAGCGATTCTGTTCGTGCTTTTACTCGGCTACAAGCAGGCACGCCACATGGACTATGAAAAACTGAAACCTGCTCTTGAAAAGCAGGATGCGATCCGCAAGCAGTACGGTGTGCGCATCTACATTCCGTTACTGGTTCTGGTTGCTTTAATGGTTATCTTTAAGGTTCTGAAGTTAGGCGAAGACATCGGTATGCCACTCATGTTCCTTATCAGTGCTGCCGTTGGTCTGTTCACCGGAAAGAAGATCAATGTACTGACTGCTGTACCGGAAGCCATCCGTACCGCAGCACCTGTTATGGGTATTCTGATGGGGGTTGGTATGTTCATCGAAGTAATGACAGCGACCGGCGTTCGTGGTCTGGTAGTTATCAGCTGTCTGCGTCTTCCGAGCACATTGTGGCTCTTAGCCTGCGCGATCAGTATTCCGCTGTTTGGTGCAGTTTCCTCTTACGGCGCATGCTCGGTTTTAGGCGTTCCGTTCGCTTACATTTATGCTTCACTTTTAGGCGGAAATTCCGTTGTGGTCTTAGCTGCTATCAGCCTGATCGCTGCTGTGGGTGATATGATGCCTCCTACCGCTTTAGCGGGTCTGTTCGCTGCACAGGTTACAGGTGTAGAAAAATACACTAAGATCCTGAAGCGTTGTATTGTGCCTATCATCATTCTGCTGGTTTACGCTTGTTTCTTCCTGGCAAATTCAAAACTGATTGCCGGACTGTTTTAAAGGAGGGACTGAATTATGAGTATTATCACGATCATTTATTTAGCCATCGCCCTTCTGGTTTTTGTAAGCACACTGTACAACATGATTTTTAAGGAAGAACGCCTTGTTGATCAGATCAACGCAGCTATGATTTTAATTCCTCTGCTGCTGCGGATCTTCCTGATCAAGTAAGGAGGGTGAATGAAAATGAAGAAAACGTATCTGTCCGCCGTTGCCGTTCTGGTTTGCGCGGCTCTCGTTGGCGGTATTGCCGGTACGAGCTTTTATACCAAGCGCCATTTCAAGGAAGACATCGTGACTGGTCCGAATGTGACCGAGGTATTTAAGCTGAGCCGTTATAATCCAAACCTGGAAGGCACCATCGGCGATTCCGATGTATATGTACTGAAAGGTGAAAAAGAGGGAGGTTCCCTTGTTGTTCTGGGCAGCACCCATGCCAACGAACCTTCTGGTCATATGGCCGGCATTATTCTGGAAGAGAATGCAAAGGTTGAGGCTGGAACCATTTATGTGATCCCGAACATCAACAATTCCGCTTTGACCCACAATGACCCGCTGGATGGTTCCCCGCAGTACATGCACTTCACCACAAAAAATGGTGAGACCAGAACATTCCAGTATGGCTCCCGTGCAACCAACCCGATCGATCAGTGGCCGGATCCGGATATTTACACACATAAGTCTTCCGGTCAGACACTTTCCGGTTCAGAGACTCGTAACCTGAACCGCTGCTATCCGGGAGTTGAGGATGGTACTTTATCTGAGCAGGTTGCTTATGCGGTAACCAACATGATCAAGACCTTAGATATTGACATGGAGATCGACCTGCATGAGTCCAGCCCGGAGAATGCCGTAAAAAATGCTACCGTAGCTCACGAGCGCGCTTCTGCTATTGCATCTGAGGGCGTTCTGAATCTGGAGTTAGAGGGCATTTCCATGAGTCTGGAGCCGTCTCCGGTTTCCTTGCATGGTCTGACTCACCGTGAGTTAGGTGATTATACCAATGCTTATGCACTGTTAATGGAGACTGGTAACCCTAGTCAGGGTCGTCTTCGTGGCTATACAGATGAGGATCTGGTAAAGACAGGTGAAGATCCTTGCTATGTGATCGCCTATGATCTGGGGCTTCTGTATGTTGACTACAGTTCCGGCAACTTCCCAATCGAGCTGCGTGCTGGTCGTCATCTTGCTGGTATCAGCGCTTACATCGATGCGTTCAACAATAACAGCAGCGAAGATAAGCAGATCATTGTGGAAGGTATTCCGACCTATGACGAGATGATCAACAGCGATTTAGGTGATTTCCTTCTGTAAAAATTTTATACAGACCCAATGAAAACCCCGGTCTGCAGTGCATGAACATTGCGGACCGGGGTTTTTGTTACGCAAATTTTGCCTTTAATGTTCGGATCGCCGGGGACTGTACAAGGATCGTGTAGACCACGCCTCCGAGGATGATTCCTGCGATGGTCTGCATGGACAGGGTGAACATTTCACCGAAGGCAACAACGGTGCCGTAGAGCGGGATCTTTACGAGTGTGTAGCCGATAATATGGGCGATGCCGCCGACGATAGCACCGACAAGCCAGGAATATTTAAAGTTCGGCAGAAGTTTGTAGGCAATCGTTCCGGCGATGAACGCCCAGAGACCTTTTAATACCATGGTCGGGAGAACCCATACCGCGTAGCCGCCGAGAAAATCGGAGAGACCTGCGCCGATGGCACCGGCGAGGACGCCGCGTCTTGTGCCAAATAAGCAGACGGTCAGGATGATCATGCAGTCGCCGAGGTGGGTGTAGCCAAAGGCGGAAGGAATTTTAAAGAAATAGGTTCCGACAAATACCAGAGCGCTCATTAAGCCAATGATGGAGATATCGAGGGTGGTGTCCTGAGATGAATGATTTTTCATGGGGATGTCCTCCTTAAATACAATATTTCAGAATTGTTCAATAAATTCAAATCGTTTAAACATATAAGATAAAACAAAATCTCGTATCGGGCAAAATTAAAATCATATAAGCAGATGCAGAACAATAAGCACAGTTCAAGAAATATGAAAATTCCTAAACGATTCGAAGTTCAAAGCTTTCTGCTTCATGTCTTAAAAACTTGCCGTAATATGTAACCGTTTTTTTTACAGCGGTATACAAAAATCTTTATTTCAATCCCATAAATTTAGCCGCGTTATGATAGAAAATGTTCTCCAGTCCTTCATCATCCACGCCGCATGCCATGATCTTCTGGATCTCAACGGTCGGGGCATGGAACGGAGAGTCGATGCCGAACATGACTTTCTCGTGGCCGACGGTATGGTAGGCGTTGGCGATCTGGACACTCATGGAGGTTCCGGAGGTCTCAAGCCAGATATTGTCGTATTTTTTTGCCATGGTGATCGCCGCATCGACATAAACACCATGGGCATGTCCCATATGGATCATGACGATCGGGAGATGCGGGTGGCGTTCAGCCAGAAGTCCGATCTGCCACGGAAGGGAGAATGGCGGATGACCGGAATGGATGAATAACGGTTTTCCGTACTTTTCGCAGATCTCAGCGACGGGATCCACGCAGGGGTCATCGGCGCAGTAGCCGGCAAAGAGGGACTGAAGCTTTGCACCGGCGAAGTGTTCGTCACGGATATAATGCTCTAAGGCATCGTAAGCCGGTTTTCCTTCGGCACAGTTGATCCACATGAGCGGGATGATCTTATCCGGGTGAGCCTTGAAGGCAGCAACGGTCTCTTCATTTGTGTGCGGGCCGTCGGAACAGAGGATCGTCTTTTCAATATTGAATTCTTCCATCTGTTTTAAGAGAAGGTCTGCATTAAAGTGGATATTGAACGGACTGCCGAAGGTGCCGATATGGCTGTGGGCATCGATTTTTTTAAATTTGCTGAAATCGCTTGTAATACTCATAATATCGCTCCTTTTATCTCAGTCAGATAAGACTCCCACTTTTTCTGGTGGTGAGCCATAGCAAATTGTCGGGAAAATCTCGCATGCGGTAAATATGTGATTATCATATCTGAGATATGGCATTGTTAAAATATCCAATTTTAAATAATTTGACCAGTCCAGATGCGGCAAATACTGAGCTTAAACAGGTGAAAAGGCGGCATTCCATCTTTTTTTGCGTGGAACCACAAGGGTACGGAATGGTTGCAGGTTTACTTAAACGGCCGGCGGTGAGAAGGAAAAACAAAAATTCACTTGACAAAACAGCAGACATCTATTACCATTAGAATCAAACATTTTGAATATCAAACTATTTGAAATTAAAAACTACTGCGGGGAATAAAATTCCTTCTGCATAAACGAAATGGCAGGATTTAGAAGATGATGACAGCCAGAATTGCTGGAATCGGCGCGTATGTGCCGGAGAATTTGATTACGAACGACGATCTGGCGAAGATCGTGGACACGAATGACGAGTGGATCCGGACACGGACCGGAATCCGGGAACGCCGGATCTCCTCCGGAGAGGGAACGCGCCATCTGGCGGCGAAGGCAGCTGAGCGGGCGCTTGCGGCAGCGGGAGTTGCCCCGGAAGAGCTGGATATCATCATTCTTGGGACTTCATCCCCGGACCGGAATTATCCCAGCGATGCCTGCAGTGTTCAGGCGGCCATCGGGGCAGTGAATGCAGTTGCCTTCGATATCTCGGCGGCATGCGCGGGATTTATTTTCGCCATGAATATCGTGGAAGGATTTTTTAAAGCCGGAATTTACAAGACGGCGCTGATCATCGGGGCAGAAACCCTCAGCAAAGTGACAGACTGGAGTGACCGCGGCACCTGTGTCCTCTTCGGAGACGGAGCAGGGGCAGCCGTTTTAAAAGCGGAAGAGACCGGAATCATCGACATGATGATGGGAGCGGACGGAACAAAGGGTGATGTCCTCGCCTGCACGTCCAGAACCGTTGGAAACTTCCTCACAGGGACAAAGCCGGAGCTCGGATTTATGACCATGGATGGACAGGAAGTTTTCAAATTCGCAGTGCGGAAGGTGCCGGAGAGTGTTATGGAGCTTTTACAGCGGACCGGGACAAAAAAGGAAGACATTAAATATTATGTTCTTCATCAGGCGAATGAGCGGATCATTGAGGCAGCGGCCAGACGTCTGAAGGAGCCGATGGAGAAATTCCCGATGACGATCGGTCAGTTTGGAAATACATCAACGGCATCGATTCCGTTACTGTTAGACGATATGATCCGGAAAGATATGCTGAAGAGGGGCGACAAGATCATCATGTCAGGCTTCGGAGCCGGAATGACCTGGGGTGCAGTGCTCATGGAGTGGTAGATATCTGATTCATCCGGAAATCAGGAGAAGTTATCTACATAATAAGAAACAATTTAAAAAAACAAAAAATTGTAAAAACTCATAAAATACAAATAATAAGAACATTTAAAGGAGATCAAATCATGTTAGAAAAAATGAAAGAAATCATCGCAGAGCAGTTAAGCACAGACGCAGACAGCATCACAGAGGCAACCTCCTTCAAGGATGACCTTGGTGCAGATTCCCTTGACTTATTTGAGCTTGTTATGGCTCTTGAGGATGAGTATTCCGTAGAGATCCCGGCTGAGGACCTTCAGAATCTCGCAACGGTCGGCGATGTTATGAAGTACTTAAAAGATAAAGGTGTTGAGGAATAATCAAACCGAATAAACCAGAGTAAAAACGCGTCTATGACGCGTTTTACTGATATAAAGATAATTCCGGGCAATACCCGACAGATAGATTTCAGGAAGTGAGAGCAATAAAAATGAAGACAAGAATTACAGAAATGCTGGGAATCGAATATCCGATCATTCAGGGCGGTATGGCCTGGGTCGCTGAGCATCATCTTGCTGCCGCTGTTTCCGAGGCAGGCGGTCTTGGCCTCATCGGCGGCGCAAATGCACCGGGAGAGGTTGTCCGTGAAGAGATCCGCAAGGCGAAAGCACTGACAAAGAAGCCGTTCGGTGTCAATGTGATGCTAATGAGTCCGTATGCGGATGATGTGGCGAAGGTGGTTGTTGAAGAGGGCGTGAAGGTCGTTACGACAGGAGCCGGAAATCCTGCAAAGTACATGAAGATGTGGAAGGAAGCAGGAATCATCGTAATCCCGGTCGTTGCTTCTGTGGCTCTTGCGAAGCTTATGGAGCGCGGCGGCGCTGATGCTGTCGTTGCTGAGGGAACCGAATCCGGCGGACATATCGGTGAGGCGACCACCATGACTCTCGTTCCGCAGGTCGTTGACGCGGTATCTATCCCAGTCATCGCGGCAGGCGGCATCGGCGATGGAAGAGGAATCGCGGCGGCCTTCATGCTGGGCGCTGAGGCAGTCCAGATGGGAACAAGATTTGTTGTCGCAAAGGAATCCATCGTTCATGAAAATTATAAGCAGAGAATCATTAAAGCAAAGGACATCGATTCTGCGGTAACAGGAAGAACCCACGGACATCCGGTCCGCTGCCTGAGAAACCAGATGACAAGAGAGTATAACCGACTTGAGGCAGAAGGAAAATCCTTTGAGGAGCTTGAGTATCTGACACTTGGAACCCTCAGAAAAGCCGTTCAGGAAGGCGATACCACAAATGGAACCGTCATGGCAGGTCAGATCGCAGGTCTTGTAACGAAAGAGCAGACATGCAAGGAAATGATCGATGAGATGATGGAGCAGGCAGATAAGCTGCTTGGCGGATGTCAGAAGTAAGGAGAATCATGGGAAAGACAGCATTTATTTTTCCGGGACAGGGCGCACAGAATGTCGGAATGGGACGTTCTTTTTATGAAAAATATGATGCCGTCAGACAGTATTTTAAAACGGCACAGGAAGTGACAGGCATTGATGTTGCGTCACTTTGTTTTGAAGAAAATGAAGCTTTAAATCAGACCGAATACACGCAGATTGCCATGTATACAACAGAATGTGCGATACTGAACGTTTTACAGGAAAAAGGGATTCCGTACGAAGCGGCGGCAGGACTTTCGCTGGGAGAATATGCGGCACTGACGGCAGCAGGAGCTTTGTCTTTTAAGGACGGCTGTTACGTAATCCGCAGACGCGGCATTTATATGGAACAGGCAGTACCGGAAGGTCAGGGCAGTATGGCGGCAGTGTTGGGACTTAGTGCCAAACAGACGGAAGAAGTATTAAAAACATCACTGGACACTGCAAAAATCGGCATTGCCAATTATAATTGTCCGGGGCAGATTGTCATTTCCGGCGAAAAAGGCGAAGTGGAACGGGCGGCAGAAGTTTTAAAGCAGGCAGGCGCAAAAAGAGTGGTGCCGTTAAGGGTCAGCGGACCGTTTCATTCCCCGTTGCTTTACGGCGCGGGAGAACAGCTTCAAAAAGAACTCGAAAAGATTTCATTTAACAAAATCAGGATACCTTATATTGCCAATCTGACGGCGGAATATGTAACGGACAGCAAAGAAATTCCGGAATTGTTAAGAAAGCAGGTTTATTCACCGGTACGCTTTGAACAGACGTTACGTAAGTTAATCACGGACGGCTTTGACACATTTATAGAAATCGGACCGGGAAGAACACTAACCGGATTTGTAAAAAAGACGGCAAAGGAAATGCAGTGTGAAGGAATCACCTGTATCAATATTGAAAAGGAAGAAGATTTATCACAGCTTATCACAGAATAGTCAGGAGGGCATCATGCAGGAAATGAACGGACAAATTGCGCTGGTAACAGGCGCAGGCAGGGGAATCGGCAGTGCGATTGCGAAAAGCCTTGCCAAAGAAGGTGCAACTGTGATTGTAAATTATGCAGGAAATGCGCAGGCGGCACAGGATACGGTAGATAGTATTTTAAAAAACGGCGGCAGTGCGGAAAAATATCAGTGTGATGTGTCAGACTTTGCGGCTGTCGAGGAAATGATAAAATATATCGTACAAAAATATGAAAAAATCGACATTTTAGTAAATAATGCAGGAATAACAAAGGACGGACTGCTTCTTAGAATGTCAGAACAGGATTTTAAACAGGTGCTTGCAGTTAATCTTGGAGGAACATTTCACTGTATCCGCCACGCAGCAAAATATATGATAAAGCAAAGAAGCGGCAGGATTATCAATCTGGCATCGGTTGTCGGTCTGACAGGAAATGCAGGACAGGCAAATTACGCGGCATCCAAAGCCGGTGTTATCGGGCTTACAAAATCTGCGGCAAAAGAACTGGCATCCAGACAGATTACAGTCAATGCGATTGCACCGGGCTATATTGACACAGATATGACAGCTGTGCTTTCTGACAGTGTAAAGGAAAGTGTACAGTCATCAATTCCTTTAAAACGCATGGGAACGGCGCAGGATATAGCACAGGCAGCGGTATTTCTAGCTTCGGGTAAGGCATCATATATTACCGGGCAGGTGCTGTCAGTCAACGGCGGTATGGTATAGGCGATATTATTTCTAAACGAAAGCAAAGCAGTTTTGAGGGGCAGATGAGCAGATTGGAGGAAGAAATGCAGAAAAGCAGAGTAGTTGTGACGGGAATGGGTGCAATTACACCGATTGGTTTAACCGTTGAAGAATTCTGGGAAAACGTAAAAGCACAAAAGGTCGGTATCGGTGCAATTACAAAATTTGATACAACGGATTTTAAGGTAAAGCTTGCGGCAGAAGTAAAAGGCTTTGATGCACAGGCATATATGGATTTTAAACAGGCAAAGCGTATGGAATTGTTCAGTCAGTATGCGGTAGCGGCGGCAGGACAGGCAATTAAAGATGCCGGACTGGATATGGAAAAAGAAGACGCATACCGCGTCGGAACGTCTATCGGTTCCGGAATCGGCAGCTTAGATGCCATGGAGCGTGAGCATAAAAAGCTGCTGGAGCGTGGACCGGGAAGAATTAATCCACTGTTAGTTCCGCTTATGATTACCAATATGGCGGCAGGAAATGTATCCATTGCATACGGATTAAAAGGAAAAAACATCAATGTGGTAACAGCCTGTGCGACAGGAACAAATTCTATCGGGGAGGCATACCGCTCTATCCAGTGCGGTGATGCAGACGTTATGGTCTGCGGCGGTACGGAAAGCAGTATCACACCGATTGGAATCGGAGGATTTACGGCACTTACGGCACTTTCTACAAGCACAGATCCACTTAGGGCATCTCTGCCGTTTGATAAGAACAGAAGTGGTTTTGTTATGGGAGAAGGCGCAGGCGTTCTGGTACTGGAATCCTTAGAACATGCCAAGAAGCGCGGCGCGCACATTTATGCGGAAATTGCCGGATACGGCTGTTCAAGCGATGCGTACCACATCACCTCTCCGGCGGAAGACGGAAGCGGCGCGGCACGTGCCATGACAAATGCCATGCAGGAAGCAGGCGTATCGCCGCAGGATGTGGATTATATCAATGCACATGGAACTGGCACACATCACAACGATTTGTTTGAAACGAGGGCAATTAAGCTGGCATTTGGCAAAGCGGCAGAAAATGTACCGGTCAGCTCCACAAAATCCATGGTCGGACATCTTCTGGGTGCGGCAGGTGCAGTAGAGCTGATTGCATGTATTAAGTCGGTTACAGACGGGTATCTGCATCCGAATGTGGGACTTACGGAAACAGAAGACGAAAGGGCTTTGCAGTATATTAAAGGAAAAGGCATTGAAACAGAGGTGAAGACGGTGCTGTCCAATTCCCTTGGATTTGGCGGACACAATGCAACGCTTCTTGTGAAAAAGTTTTCATAAAAGAAATGAGGCAGTTATGGAATTAGAGCAGATTTTAAAACTGATAGATGCCGTGTCGAAAAGCGCGCTGACAGGTTTTTCACTGGAAGAAGGAGAAACGAAGCTTACGCTTACCGCAGAACGCGTAAAAGAATTCAATCAGGTACAGCAGACAGGCGAGCCGGGTATACAGTCCGGCTGTATGCAGGCATCACAGGCAGGAAACCGGTCCGGTGTTTCCGAGGAAAGAACGCAGAGCATGATGACAGGAAATCCGGCAGCCATGGACGGATACAGCTTTACGGCGGCGGGCGGTGAATATCAGACCGATACGCAAAAAAATGAAAAGCAGGCAGAGGGTACAGTTGTTGCTTCGCCGCTGGTCGGCATTTTCTACAGTGCGCCGTCCCCGGAAGACGAACCATTTGTTACAGTGGGCGATACCGTAAAAAAAGGACAGACACTCGGTGTTATCGAAGCAATGAAGCTGATGAATGAAATTGAAAGCGAGTGTGACGGAATTGTCAAAGAAGTGCTGGTTGAAAACGGTGAAATGGTCGAGTTTGGACAGCCGCTGTTTATTGTAGGAGTGTGAAAATGCCATAAATCAAAGCATTTTCACATGGTTGTTTGCTTCCGGGTGAAAGCAAACAACCCGAATAGTAGATGAGAAATCATCTGTGGAATGGAGAAAAATATGCTTACAACAAAGGAAATTATGGAGATTATTCCACACAGACATCCGTTTCTGCTGGTGGATACGGTGACGGAGTGTGAGCCGGGACAGCGGGCAGTCGGATATAAATGTGTGACGTATGATGAACCGTATTTTGCGGGACATTTTCCGGGAGAACCGGTGATGCCCGGAGTTTTACAAATAGAAGCCTGCGCACAGGTCGGAGCGGTGGCGATTCTGTCACTTGAAAAGAATAAAGGAAAGACCGCGTATTTTGGTGCAGTGAATAACGCACGTTTTAAAAGGAAGGTTGTGCCGGGCGATAAGCTGAAAATGGAATGTGAAATTATTAAAAGCAAAGGTCCTGTCGGAATCGGAAAAGTGACGGCAAGCGTAGATGGAGAAACTGCACTTACCGCGGAATTGACCTTTATGATTGGCTAAACATGTAAAAATGTCTGCGGAAAGGAAAGAAGAAATGTTTCAGAAGTTATTGATTGCAAACAGAGGGGAGATTGCGGTGCGCATTATCCGGGCATGCCGTGAAATGGGCATCAAAACGGTTGCCGTGTATTCACAGGCGGATGCCGATGCACTGCATACCCAGCTTGCCGATGAAAGCATTTGTATCGGAAAGGCAGAAGCAAAGGACAGTTATCTGAATATGGAACGCATTTTAAGCGCAACGATTGCATCGGGGGCTGATGCCATTCATCCGGGTTTTGGGTTTTTATCTGAAAACAGCAAATTTGCTGCACTTTGTGAAAAATGTAACATTGCATTTATCGGTCCGTCTGCAAGGACAATCGAAGAAACCGGAAATAAATCGGAAGCCAGAAATGCAATGGTGCGGGCGGGTGTTCCAGTCATTCCGGGTACGAAAGAACCCATTTTTACGGCGGAAACAGGCAGGAAATTTGCAGATGAAATCGGTTATCCGGGCATGATAAA
>OGGV01000902.1_pt1 | contig 16392 bp, 18 predicted proteins | sample 1571301 | NCBI WGS metagenome assembly OGGV01 (sample SAMEA2582072, study PRJEB24529) | metagenome | biome: Human gut stool | place: China | collected 2011
CTGCTCTGCTCTGCTCTGCTCTGCTCTGCTCTGCTCTGCTCTGCTCTGCTCTGCTCTGCTGTCAGTGTATCGCTGGGTATTCACCTTTGTCAACTCCTGTTTCTGGAAAACCCGCAAATCTGCTGACGACAGCAAAACAGCAATTTCTTACTGGCAACTGGCTGACCCGGTGGATCCCTATAGCTTTGCGTCGCCGACTTGCGCCGGGTTTGCCTATGAACTTTTATAAAAAGTTTACCATAGAAATAAATCCTTGCCAAGACGTTTTTGAAAAAAAGTCGAAAAATGTTTTGAAACAGCAAACAGAGGGAAGTGATACACCATAATCACATAGTTGAGGGAAAGAGTATATGTACGCCGCCCGCAGGCGGCAAAGATCAGTCCGGTGGAAATTCCAGTTCGGCAAACTCTGCATCGGTCAGCAGTTTCAGCTTCTCGATAACATCCTCCGACAGTTCCCGCAGGGCAGTCTCATCGGGCATTAGGTAGCACTGCATGAGCCGCAGTTCGTGGATAAGCCCCATCCGGGTGCCGGTGTTGTAGAGCATCATCAGCATGAGTTCTTCATGGTTAAAGTTCATGTTCAGCCCTCACTTTCCGGCATCCAGTTAGATTGCACTCCGGGGCATCGCACTTTTCCCTGAGATTCATCAGCACCGAAGGACGTTCCGGCTTTGTATCCAGAAACCCCGGCAGTTCCTTGAAGCCGATGCTGTCCACATAATGCACGGAAATCTTCCCATCCTGATTCAGCATGATCACATCGCTGACAGACAGGCTGTGTCCATGGTAGTCCAGAGGGCGGGCGCAGTTGAATTTTGAAGTGACCCCCAAAAGTTAGACAAAAATAAGAATTAAGCGATCTGAACGGTCTGAATCCTGTATTGCACAGGGCTCAGGCCGTTTAGTTTTAATTTGATTCGGCGGTTGTTGTAGTAGTCGATATACTCAACAATGGCCTTTTCCAGCTGGTCAATGGAATCAAATTTTTCTAAATAGAACAGTTCCGTCTTGAGCAAGCCAAAGAAGTTTTCAGCAACCGCATTATCCAGACAAGTGGCTTTCCGGGACATACTTTGTGTAATGCCTTTCGCTCTCAACAGGTTCTGGTAAGGCTTCATCTGGTGCTGCCAGCCTTGATCTGAATGCAGAATCAAATCATCCACTTTATCTGGCAGCTTCTGAAAAGCATCTTCCAGCATATCCGTGCCTTGCTTAAAATTAGGGTGGCGGCTAAGGTTATAACTGACCACTTCTCCGTTGAACAGATCAATAATCGGTGACAGGTAGAGCTTCTGGTCGTTTATCTTGAACTCCGTAACATCCGTAACCCATTTACGATTTGGTTCGTTTGTTTTGAAGTGCCGTTCCAGCAGATTTGGAGCCACTTCGCCAATCTCACCTTTGTAAGAATTGTACTTTCTCCTTTCACGAACATGGCAGACCAAGCCCAACTGTTTCATGAGCTTCTGCACGGTCTTGTGATTGATGTAAATGCCGTTGTTATGCAATTCTTGCGTAATTCTGCGATATCCATACCGCTTCTTGTTCTTATTGAAGATTGCAATGATTTCTTCTTTTACCATCTGGTAACTCACTGGCTTTTGAGACTGATGCAGATAGTAGTAGAACGTGCTGCGAGGAAGCTCGGCAAGCTGCAGCAACGGTTTCAGTGGATATTTCTGCCTTAGTTCCTGAACTACTTGTGCTTTTTGTTTTGGCGTTCCTCTTCCAGCACCAAGGCTCTCAATTTTTTTAAGTAGTCGATCTCCATACGAAGCCGTTGATTCTCTGCAATGAGATCTTCTTCTACCTGCTTGTCTAATTTCGGCTTTCGCCCCTTCTGCGTTCCGCTGGCTGCACAAGCTCGACCACGACGTTCCAGCAAGAGGGCCTCTTTGCCTTCTTCCAGATAGATGCGCTCCCATCTTGCAACTTGCGTCTTACTTTGTACTCCAAAACGTTTGGCTGCTTCTGGACAGCTTAAATGTTCCGCGCGCATTGTTTCTACTACTTTTATTTTGAATTCCCCACTATATTTTTTCTGTGGTATTCCCTTTGGCATACAAAAACACCCCATTTCCTAAACAGTATACCATACTGTCTAACAAATGGGGTGCAGTTCAAAGCTGGAGGGCTTCCTTTTTATCTGCGGCGTGTGAGCGGGTCGAACAGCACGACCCTGCACAGCAGGGGAGCAATCAGCCCTGCGGGCTGTTGCTCAGTGCGCGGGAGACCCCCACCACCGGCATTGCAAGCAGCTCGAAATCGAAAGGTTTTGGGCTGCTTTTCTTTTTATCCCCTCACATCCGGCCCGTCTTCACACGTTTGTCTCCACCGGGAAACTGCTGACGATGTGCTTGAGGGTGTTATAACGGAAGGTTCCGGTGCTTTTTTGTATCAAAATTATTTCAGGTCGAACCGGACGATGACCAGCCGATACCACAGATACGGCACCACATTCCAGATCATCCACAGTTCCATCAGGATGTAGTTGGGCAGGTCTTTCAGGCGGAAGGGGCGCTTGCCGAGCTGGCCGGAGCGGAGCAGGACAAAGGCCTCGTGCATCCCTTTGTCCCAGGCCTCACCAAAGCCCTGCTTGTGGAATTTGTAGCACTTGAGCAGATAGCCCAGCGCCAGCGGGATGAAGTTGAGCAGGAGCATGAGCAGCGGCTCGTTCTTGATTGGGAGCAGGATGCTGTTGCGGCCGCTCTGCTGGCTCTTGAAGGCGTTGTACTTGACGGCACCGGTGCTGGCGCCGCAGATGTGGTAGCATCTGGCCGCAGGGCAGAGCACATTTTTATAGCCCGCGTTGTTGGCGCGCCAGCTGAGGTCCACGTCTTCAAAGTAGGCGAAAAAGTTTTCGTCGAAGCCGCCGATCTCGTCCAGGATGCTCTTGCGGTAGAGTGATGCGCCGCCGCAGGCCGAGAAGATGCGCTTCGTTTTGGTGTAGCGGCTGGCCCGGCGACCGTCGCCGGTCTTACAGGCAAAGCCCATCCAGGTGACGTAATCCCCGGCGTCGTCGGCCAGTTCGCGGTCGAAGTGGCGGATCATCAGGCTCTGCACGGCGAAGATCCGGGGGTCGGTCTCGGCGGTGCGGATAAGCTCCGCCAGCCACTGCGGCTCAGCGAAGGCGTCGTTGTTGAAGAGCACCACGAACTCGCTCTTGGCGCGGGCAATGCCCTGATTGACCGCATGGGAGAAGCCGGTGTTGCGGCCGTTTTCGATGAGGGTGAAGTTCGGGCGGGTGCAATAGCTGCGGGCCTGCTCCAGACTTTCGTCGGTGGAGCCGTTGTCCACGACGATGAGTTCAAAATCCTGTTCGGTCTGGGCATAGATGGACTCGATGGAGTCCCTGAGCCAGCCCTTGCCGTTGATGTTGGGGATGACGATGGTTGCTTTCATATCTACCTGCTCCTGCAAAGTTTCGGTTTCGTTGGTCCTGCTTGAAAGTATACCATAATCTGCACAAAAAGAAAACGGAAAGAACCAACAGACTTTTGTACGAAAGCCACAACAGACAAAAGTGTCTTTTGTGCAATCTGCTCCTGAATTGTGACCAAAACGTGTAAAATATGAGAAAAAAGCCGAGCAACTGTTTACAAAAGAGTAACAGACTGGTATACTTTACGGCAGTGAATAACGACGCGATTCAAGGGAGATGGAACAACGTGGAAACTGCACCGCATCACGCATGGAAAAAACTGTCGGCGCTGCTCATGACGCTGGCGCTGATGATGACGCTTCTGCCTGCGGCTCTGGCCGTGGACTTAAACGTTGACGCCGGGTTCTACTTCAAGCAGAGCCGGGGCGGCACCTGCACACTGGCTTCGGCCGCGATGATGCTGCGCCGCCGCGCTTACTTTGATGGTCTGGACGGATGGGTCGATGTGACCGAGAACAGCATCAAGAGCACGGCGTGGGCCGGCGGTCTGTCCCACAGTTTTACATACAATGCGATGCACGTTGGCTACGCCACCCTTCCTTCCGGCAAGGCGGCCAAGACCGAAGCCCTCATCCGGATCTTGCAGGAGCACCCGGAGGGCATCGTCTTATATGACCGCAGCCAGCCCCACGCGGTGCTGCTGACCGACTACACGAACGGCGTCTTCTACTGCTCAGACCCGGCGAATGGCGTCTCTGCGGGCCGCGTGCCGCTGTCCAGCGCCAGCATCTCGATCGCTGGGGCGTCCTGCTACTGGTACATCACTTCCGATGCCAACGACGACGGCATCGGTCTGGAAGAGCTGGAGGCCGCAGTCGTGGCCGAAGAGACGGCTGCGGAGACGGCCACCGAGACCACCGTGGTGGAACAGACCCCCACGACGGAGACGACGACCCAGAGCAGCGCGTTGAGCTGGCTGGACAGTCTGTTCCAGTAAAAGATACCGAAAAACCGCCGGGTGCAGATCAGATGCACACGGCGGTTTTTTGTCGGCGCGGCGCGGCTCACTGCCGCAGCTGGGTGCCGGGGAAGTAGTGGGCGAGGATCTGCGAAGCCGTCTGCCCCTGCTCGGCCAGCGCTCTGGCTCCCCACTGGCTCATCCCGACCCCGTGGCCGTAGCCTCTGGTGGTGAAGAAAAAGCTGCCGTTCTGATACTGCACCGTGAAGCAGGCGCTCCGCAGGCCCAGCGCCTTCCGCAGCGCCGGGCCGGTCACAGTCTGGCCGCAGACGGGCAGGGAGGCCACATAGCCGGAGGGGGTGAGGGCAGCCTCCCCGAACCAGCCCTCCGGTGCGGAGAGGTCGGGCGTGAGGCCCAGCCTGGTCAGGAGCTGCTGCAGCTGTGCGGCAGAAAACGAGACGATGTAGATGTAGTTGTCGGCGTTTTGGTCGGTGCTGCTGTCCACCGGGATGAGATAGGGGACGGCGGTGCCCCAGACGTTCTCGCTGGCTTCGGTCTGCCCGTCGGAGATGGCGAAATAGCTGGTCCCGGCGGGGGCATCCTCATAGTAGAGCACCTGCGTCAGGACCGAATCCACCAGAGCCGAGAGCCGGGCGTAGTTGGCCTCATAGGCCGTGCCCCAATAGCTGCGGAGAACGGCATCGGTCAGATAACCCTGCCGCCGGGCCGGGTCGGCGGTGAGCCAGCCTGCGGCGGGGTCCTGTGCGTGGTCCCGGCAGTAGAGCGCGTAGCTGTGGGCCGCGATGGCCTGGGCTTTCAGCGCCTCGTCCGGCCAGGTGATGGGCATTTCCGCCGCCACGGCCCCGATGAGGTAGTCCCGGCGGGGCACCGACACGACCGCGCCATCGCTCTGGTCGGCGATGAGGAAGGTCTCGCTGTCCCGGTCGGAGGGCGGCAGAGAGGCGGCATCGGGCGTTTCCGGTTCCGGGGCCGCGGCGGACGACGCCGGTGCCGAAGGCCCCAGCACGGTTTTGGCCAGCCGGTATCCGGCCAGCGGCAGCAGACTGCCCAGCACGAACAGCACGGCACAGAGCAGAAAAAAGGAACGTTTCATAGCAGCCCCTCCCGGACAGGCAGTTTCGTTTGGGCCAGTGTAGCAGGAACATGCAGAGAAAAAGCGCAGATTTCATCTTCTTCTTGAATTTATTTCACAAAAGCGCTATGATAGACATGTGCCATCAGCGCGGATGGCAGGGAAAGGTATAAGAAATTCGAAACAGAAAGGGGAATCTGCGCATGAACTATCAACATGCAGAAGTGGCAACGCTGGACCCGCAGACGATGCAGACACTCTGCGAAGAGTACATTGCCAACAACTACATCGACCCGGAGACCAGTGAGCGGCTGGGGGTCAAGCGCGGCCTGCGCAATCCGGATGGCACCGGTGTGCTGGCAGGCCTGACCAACGTGTGCGACGTCGTCGGCTACAAAAAGGACCAGGAGGGGCATGTCATCCCCATCCCCGGCAAGCTGATCTACCGCGGTGTCAACATCGAGGAGATCGTGGAAGAAGCCTACCGCAACGACCGCTTCGTCTTTGAGGAGGTCATCTGGCTGCTGCTGTTCGGCAGTCTGCCCACCCAGACCCAGCTGGACGATTTCTGTGCGCTGCTGGCCGAGCACCGCGCACTGCCCGATGGCTTCATGGACACCATGAACGCGCCTTCGCCCAACGTGATGAACAAGATGCAGCGCTGTGTGCTGGGCCTGTATTCCTACGATGAGCACGCCGAGGACCTGAGCCTGGAGAACATCCTGAACCAGAGCATCAACCTCATTGCAAGCATGCCCACCATGATGGTCAATGCCTACCAGATGAAGCGTCGCTATTACGATAAGCAGAGCATGTTCTTCCATCTGCCCAAGCCCGGCCAGAGCACGGCGGAGCACATCCTCAGCACCTACCGCCCGGACCAGAAGTTCACCCACGAGGAGGCCAAGCTGCTGGATATGTGCCTGCTGGTCCACGCGGATCACGGCGGCGGCAACTGCTCCACCTTCACCACCCGTGTGCTGTCCTCTTCGGGCACCGACACCTATTCGGCCATCGCAGCGGCCATCGGCGCACTGAAAGGCCCCAAGCACGGCGGTGCGAACCTGATGGTCAACCGCCAGCTGCAGGATATCCTGAAGCATGTCGAGCATCCCGACGATGATGACGAGGTCCGCGAGTATCTCCGCCGCATCCTCCGTAAGCAGGCGGGCGACGGCTCCGGCCTCATCTACGGCATGGGTCACGCGGTCTATACCATGAGCGACCCCCGCGAGGTCATCCTGAAGAACCGCGCCAGACACCTGGCCTACGAGAAAGGCTTTGAGGAAGAGTACAACATGCTGTGCAGCATCGAGCGGCTGGCCCCCGGCATCTTCGCTGAGGAAAAGGGCAGCACGAAGCCCGTTTGCGCCAACGTGGACCTGTTCAGTGGGCTGATCTACAACATGCTGGGCATCTCCGAGGACATCTACACCCCGCTGTTTGCCATTGCCCGTGTGCCGGGCTGGTGCGCCCACCGCGTGGAGGAGGTCATCTTCGCCAACCGTATCATCCGGCCCGCCTACAAGTATCTGGGCGTGCGCCAGAAATATAAACCGATCGAGGAACGCTGATGAATCCATTACTCACACTTGTTTTTGTTGTAGGAACGGCACTGGCCCTTGGCCGGGGCCTGGATCTGGGCTTCTGGACCGACCTGGAAAGCGGCCTGTGCATCGCCGGTTCGGTCTGGCTGCGGTATGCTGCGCTGTGCATCGCGGTGCTGGTGAGCCTGTTTGCGGGCCGGAAGCTGGCCTGTGAGCCGAAAAACTTGCAAAACCATTGCAAACCGTCTGGCATCGTCACGGCGATGGCAGGGGCATTCTTTACTGCCGCAGGTTTTTTGCGCTTCGCCGTTGGAATGACTGGCGCAGGCTCGTTTGTTCGCGCGATACTGGAAATTCTGTGTGGCCAGTGGCTGGCCCGGCTGGCGAAGAGCTGGCTGCGGAAGGACTGGCAGCCGCCCGCAAAGAGCATGGCCTCCGGCATCTGGGGCACACTGGTGTTCTACTGGTGCGTTCTGAGCCGCTTCATGGAGAACAGCTCCAGCTGGCACCGCGTTTCACCCACGGCGCAGGTCTGGGTGCTGCTGGGGATGCTCGTCTTTCTGTCCAGTCTGGTGCGGGCGCTCTGGTTGCCCGAAACGTCGGATGGGAAAGCCCTGTGCGCCTCCGGTCTGGCAGCCTTTGTCCTCGGCTTCTGCTGGGAGCTGCCCCAGACCCTGACGCTGGCGATGCCCTCCTCACAGTTCGTCCTCACAGCGCTGCCCTCCATCTTTTTCGGTCTGGGCATGGCCTGCCTTGGGACGCTGGGCGTGTTCTGCACCGTGCGCACCGCAGGGCCTGCGGCCAGAAAGAAGTAAAGGCCAGCACTCTGTTGGCTGAATTGCTGAAAACCGGCCCAGATAAGGGACAAAAATCATACAAAAGCCAAAAAGTGAACAAACAAGTTGTTAATTTTTTAGCAGACACTTGAAACTTTTCGCGTTTTGGACTACAATAAAGATACCGTGAGATTATCCGATGAAAAAGGGTAAGAACATTTAGGAGGTATTATTAACATGGCTGTTAGAGTTGCTATCAATGGTTTTGGTCGTATTGGCCGTCTGGCTTTCCGTCAGATGTTTGATGCTGAGGGTTACGAGGTCGTCGCAATCAACGACCTGACCAGCCCCAAGATGCTGGCTCACCTGCTGAAGTACGACACTGCTCAGGGTTCCTTCTGCGGCAAGATCGGCGAAGGCAAGCACACTGTCGAGGCTACCGAGGATTCCATCATCGTCGACGGCAAGGAGATCAAGATCTATGCCGTTAAGGACGCAAAGGATGCTCCCTGGGGCGAGCTGAACGTTGATGTCGTTCTGGAGTGCACTGGCTTCTACACCAGCAAGGAGAAGAGCATGGCTCACATCCAGGCTGGCGCAAAGAAGGTCGTCATCTCTGCTCCCGCAGGCAACGACCTGAAGACCATCGTCTTCTCCGTCAACGAGAAGACCCTGTCCGCTGAGGATCAGGTCATCTCCGCTGCTTCCTGCACCACCAACTGCCTGGCTCCCATGGCCGACACCCTGAACAAGACCTATCCCATTGTTTCCGGCATCATGACCACTGTTCATGCTTACACCGGCGACCAGATGATCCTGGATGGTCCTCAGCGCAAGGGCGACCTGCGCCGTGCTCGTGCTGGCGCACAGAACATCGTCCCCAACAGCACCGGTGCTGCCAAGGCCATCGGCCTGGTCATCCCTGAGCTGAACGGCAAGCTGATCGGCTCTGCTCAGCGTGTGCCTGTTCCCACCGGCTCCACCACCATCTTGGTTGCTGTCGTCAAGGGCAAGGACGTCACCAAGGAGTCCATCAACGCTGCAATGAAGGCTGCTTCCTCTGAGTCCTTCGGTTACAACGAGGATCAGATCGTCTCTTCTGACGTCATCGGCATGCGTTACGGCTCTCTGTTCGATGCTACCCAGACCATGGTCGCTAAGATCGACGACGACACCTATCAGGTTCAGGTCGTGTCTTGGTACGACAACGAGAACTCCTACACCTCTCAGATGGTCCGTACCATTAAGTACTTCGCTGAGAACTGCTAATCACGCAGCTGCGTTAAAAATTGGATGATTTGTCGGCCGGAGTTTGTCTTGCTCAACTACGAACAAGCCTGATTTGGTACGACAATCATATCTAACGATTTTTCACCCTTTCTTTTGTGGTCCGCCATGAAGGAAAGGGTGTTTTTTTATGTGTTTGAAAGACCTCCGCGATGAATTTATCTACGACTGTGAATGCCGCCATCTGGCTAAAGGCTCTGTGCGCAATTATAAGGCTGCGACCCGGTTTTTGCTGGAATATCTGGAGCTGAAGCAGATCACCGAGCTGGAAGACGTCCGTCCGCGCCACATCCGGGACCTGATGAAGGAGAAGCAGGACGCGGGCAGCACGTCCCGCTATATCAACGATCTGCTCAAGGTGTGGCGCACATGGTTCAACTATCTGGTCAATGAGGGTTATCTGGAGGAGCGGGACAATCCGGCCAAAAAGGTAAAGTGCCTCCGCCAACCCCGGACGATCATTGATACCTTTACAGCGACTGAGATGAAGCGGATGATCCAGTTCTACGACGGCAAGGATTTTCTGGACGTGCGGAATAAGACCATCATCATGCTGCTGTTTGATACCGGGATGCGCTGCAACGAAATGATCCTGATGGAGCCGGAGGACATCAAACAGGACTATATTCTGGTCAAGCATGGCAAGGGCAGCAAGGAACGGGTCGTGCCCAAATCGCCCGCACTCTCCAAGCAGCTCGTCAAGTATTGTACACTCCGGGATGGTTACCTGAAGGAGCACCCTACTCGCTACAAGAACCTCTTCCCCAGCAAAAACGGCAAGCCAATGACCGATGAGGCCGTAGCACGGATATTGAAGCATGCCGCAAAAGAGGTGGGAGTTTCGCCCTCGGTGCGGGTCAGCCCTCATACCTGCCGCCACACCTTCGCACAGATGCAGCTGAAGAACGGTCTGGACTTGTATAGTGTCTCCCGCCTAATGGGGCATGTCAATATCATGATCACCCAGCGTTACCTGTTGGGCATCAAGGATAAGGACATTGTGGATCGCGGCACTCAGACCAGCCCCCTGATGAACCTGTAAAAACTGAATCATGCACTTCAAGAGTAGTTCCGCCGGGTGGGTGGGACTGCTCTTTTTTGGTAGATGAGCATAAAAATACCCCCATTGCTCTGTGGAGAGAGAAATGGGGGGTGGAATCAATCTACGTCGGTATCCAGACTTTTAAGAAGCTCGGTAAAACTTGGCGTGGCATACTGATCGTTGAAACTACTTAAATAGGACAGACTCATAAGCGCCTGATTCAGTTGAAAGATAGCCTTGTCATTGGAATGCTTCAGCAGGAAGATGAACTCACGCCGTAAATCACCCTCAAACTGATGAGTTCTTATAGTGAGTAGTAGCTGAACAATGATTTCCTGCCCAAGAGGGTTTAGCTGGTCGAATTCGCACAGGGAGTTGTGTCTTTTATCGCCTGGATCAAACGGAAAATGGTCGTTCTTTTCGGTATTGCACGGGTTGTCTTCATCGGTGTTCTGCAAATTGGTAAATCCATCATCGGAGGAATGGCACGCAAGGTATTCGTTGCGTGATGGATAATGGTCGCACAAAATTCTTTCCATGTTGGGCACAGCGGAGCTCATTAATATTCCAACGGATACATCCAGGGATTGTGCGATTTGTTTCAGCAAGTTGAGGTCGAACCGTTCGCTGTCGCGATTTAACATGTTATATAAAGTGGTATAGGGAATATTGAGCTTGCGGCTGAGTTCTTTGATGGAAATCTCCCTAGCTTCCACAACGGCCTTAATGTTCTGGCAGACGCTCATTTTGAAACACTCCTTTCTAATAGGTATTTATATAATATCATAGAATTCTAAAACCGTCAACAATTGCGGGAGCAAAAAATTGGAAATTGGAATTTAAGACATTGTAAAATTCTCAAAATAAATATTTTTTCTCAAAAAATCTTGACAAATGTACCTGATGATGGCATGATCACGACACGATGTTGACAAAACGGGAATGCCTGTGCGGCTTTCCAACGTTGACAATTCTTAAGAAGGGAGGAGTTCATCGTGAACCGCAATCTGGTTTCGTACCTGGGCACGGGATAGTAAGATACTGTTGTAGCGGCCAAGAGTGGCAAGGCGGCAAAAGCGATGGTCGACTTGTCCTTTGGAACATAGAGTTCGGGCGGCACCCTGCCAACAAGGGGACCTGGACATAGACTCTGGCAAAATGAACAAAAAAATAATTCGGAGGTGTTGATGATGCTGAAAATTTGGAACGACTATTATCTGGATGCGAGCCGCGTGTGTTATACGTTGAAAAAGGCGCATACGAAGGTCGATGGCGGGGTGGAGTACAATATTTGTACCTATCATACAAGGCTGGAGGAGGCGCTGGCAGAGGCTGTAAGGTGCACGATCCGGGAAGGAGTCGCCAGCGGAGAGCTGAAGGAATGGGAGCAGGTACGTGCCGAACTCCAGCGGTTGGAGAGCGAGGCGCGGGGGCTGCTGCAATCCATCTGCTCGGCGGACAAGGATTTTGCCCCGGCTCTGAAGAACGACCGAAACAACAAATGTGCATAACGAGGAAAACTGACATGATCGGACTTTACTTCAATGATGCGAATCTTCTGTCCAAGAACCGTGAAGAGGAACAGTACGCAGAGGCGGCGCTCAACAGCATTCTGGCTGGAAAAACGGCTGACACGGTTATGTGTATCCTGCCCTGCTTTTACGATGCTCCGCTGCACAAGGGGCTGCTGTACAATCTGGACGACGGCACAACGCTGCAGATCAGGCCTATCCTGAATGAGGAGGGCGAGCCGGAGCTGCTCATCAAATGAGTTACGGAGGAGACTGTCGAGACGATCTACCAGAGGGGTTCGAATTACGACTAAGGCGAGCACCGCATCGACAATGTACCTGTTTTCAAAAATATATTTTAATGAGAAGGAGCTATAACATGGTTGAAAATAACGTCAAAAAGAACCTGCTCGACAATGAGGAGGAGATTTATGTGAATCTGAATGATCTGGTGAATCTCAGAGAGTCGGCGGAACTCAAGGAAGCCGCAGATGCATTTGAACGCTACTTGGAGGACTATGCGCGGGCAACACACATGCCGCAGAGCGTCCTGTCGGATATCTGCCATCTGTCTGTACAGGCGGCACACAGGGGAATGGAATTCTGCTTTATGAAAGGGTTCGAGCTGGGCGCTCGTGTAATGAGAGGCGCACTGGAAGAGGAGATGATGGAGGGGTGAAACCGTGAGCAGAAGACAAGCAGCGACATCCTGGTACTACAGAACAAGCAAGAAGTTTGATAACGCTAACTCTGATGGCCTTTTAATCAACCAATCAGGAGGAACAAGACTATGATCAATATTCATATGAACGGTGCAGAGGTCCATGCCGAAACACCTGAAGAAGAGCGGGAGGCATCGCTTATTCTGAACGCAGCGCTGTCCGGGAAAACAACCCTGGCGGACGGATCCATCGGTCCGGATCAAAGGGATTCCACGGTCGGTAAAGGCTTTTCGATACGTTTTTGCGATGGTACGGATATGACCGTTACACCCACCTTAGATGTAGAAGGCAACCCCGAAATGGAGATCTGCTGCAACATGGGGGATGTCGTTGAGGAGGCAGCAGAAGAGCCGACCTACTATTATGAAGTGACGCTTGAACCAAAGCCTGTGCTGCGAAGCTATATTGCTGCCGCGTATGATCTTTGCAATGAACTGACCGACAGTGAGCTTGTGCAGATGGGGCATGACCGGAAAACGGGGCGCATTCGTCTGCTGCATGCACTGGAAACGGTGGATGCACTGGCCGATTACAGCGAAGAGGCGGCGACGGAAGAGTTCGGAAACTATATGGATGCGAATTTTCCCAATGTGACGTTCAAGCCGGAGTTTGTGAATCCCAGAGCGGCACGATGGTGTGGAATGTAAAGGATAAGGAGGAAGCTTATGACGGATAACAAGACCTGTAGCGTGGACATTTTGAGTGTATCGTTGGGCGAAGAAGGTTATTTGATCATCCCACGGCAGACGCGTGAGCTGTGTAAGCCGCTGGTCAAGGCCGCAGACGCGCTGGAGAGGGCGCTGGAGGACCTTCCGGTTGATGAGGCGGACAAGAACAGGATCGCACGGATGTCGGCCGAGCTGATGGCCCAAGCAGAGCAATACGCGGTAGAGCTGGGGGTCCAGGCATACTTGGAGTTTGCCAGAACGCTGACCCCTGAGATGAGTATTGAGCTTGAAAGGCACAAGGACAATGAGGTGCCAGAGACATGATCCGATGCAAACAAAAACCGCCTTACCTGATCGCAACAGGCAAAGCGGTGATAGAGACGGGAATATATATGTAATGCTAATGTTCCCGCCCCTATAATAGCACAGAACGAAGCGGTTGACCAGAGCTTTTTTCTGGGGAGACGCTAACGAACCGGCGCATGGTCTGGCAAGATGGCTGGGCTGTGCGCCTTATATTATAGAGGAGAGCATATATATGAAAACACATTGGCCGTTCGATGGCTTTTTTCTGAAGCTGTCCGATGAACAGAACGGGACGCATGAATATGAGGACTACCTGAAGGAGTGTGAGGGGGAAAAGCAGATGCCTGAGGAGGAGCTGGAATTCTATTACTCCAAGGACCCTAAAAAAATGACGATGCAGGAGTCGCTAGAAGAGATGGGCAGACTCTTACGCTGGAACAGGATGTCGCCAGAGGAGAGACGGGCAGAGCTGGAGGCACAGAAAGCAGCCACGCGCGCCACAGAGCAGGCCGCCAGGGATATGCCCTGCACCATGGAGCCAGAGAGTGCGCCAGACATCCCACAGGGCGCTGTATTGGATGAGGTATTGGATAACCCGCCGGGTGTTGATCGTGTGTTGGATGGTGTATCTGGGGACGCGCCAGAGAGGGTAATGGACACTGCGCCGGACAGCGTACCGGATGATGGTCCAGATATTACAGAGGAGGCCGTGCCAGAAGCTGCCGAGGGGAATGTGCCAGACGAGATAGGTACCCTGACGGTGCTGGAGACGCTTATGCAACAAGAGACAGAGACCACCAGACAGGCAGCAGAGCCGGAAGCAGAGGCGGAGGAGATATCCAGTCCACAGACGCCAGAGCCCGCCGAGTTGCAGGAGGAGTGTTGTACCAGACAGGCAGCGGAGGAAATGCCAGAGGTGGTGCCCACAGAAGCAATCGTGCCATTGGGACAGATAGGAGGGGTTGCCCCGGCGGAGAAGGAGCGATGGCCGTATGCCTCGGAATTGATCGGTGATGCGTTCCGGTATTGGGAAAATGGAAGAGTCCTTCTGGATATGGGAACCGGACGCGGCAAGAACGAATTTATCATTAAGAGGCTGGCGAGCTGGTGCGTTGATGAAATGCTGACAAATGGGATCATGGGCCGGGTTCTATACCTCTGCCCGCTGAATACCCTTCACGCCGAGATGCTCCAACGCAGAATGGAAGCCGCCATTGCCGAGGCCGACGATGAGCCAATGGAAATAGTAATGACCTATGATATGCTCTACGAGTCCATGCTAGAGGTCCAGACCTATCAGCATATTGAGACAAAATACAGGAATGACCCGGCGTCGCTGGAAAAGTATCTGGCGCAGTTCAAGTACATCGTCGCGGATGAGTGTCACTATTTTACGGATTTTTCCTCTTATGGTATCAATACTTATCTGTCGCTGGAAGTGCTGCAGAAGGCCGAAGCTGACCATGTGGTTATCTATATGAGCGCAACGGGCGAGGAGACCTATAAGCTGCTGGAGGAGACCGCAAAGACTCCCGAAGACCGCATCTACAAACTGCCGCAGGATTACCAGCATATCAAGCAGAAATACTTCTATTCGAGGGAAAATCTGGTCATGATGCTAAAAAGTCTCCCAGAAGACGAAAAGGCAGTTGTCTTTGTATCGTCCGGCGAGGACCTGCTTAGAATGAAGGAGACATTCGGTGATACAGCTGCCTATTACTGCTCCGATAACAACCCGAAATACGGCAAAAAGTTCAATGAGCTGACGGAATGTATCAAGGACAGAGAGCTTCAAAAAAGATTTTTGTTTACGACTAAGGCGTTTGGCATAGGCACCGAGATCAAAGACCGCACGGTAAAACACCTGTATATTGACCAATGGAAGCCAACGGACATCATTCAGTCAGCAGGTCGAAAGCGTCCGCTTGATGCCGACGATACATGCACGGTCTATTTTCGTGATTATGATGCGGACTGGTATTATGGTGACTTGAAGAAATTTAAGGCGATCGTGACAGAAGAGCTGAAGCCAGCAGTGGCATATCTTGCAGGGGCAGAGGCATTTGAAGTATTCCGAAACAGTGGAACGCCCGATAGTATCAACAAAAAAATAAGAAAGTGCAGGATCATGGAGTTCGATGATGCAAAGGGTGAATACCGCGTGAATCTGCTCGGTGTCCGACAATTGAAGCGTGAATTGGAGCTGCTCAACGAAATGCTCGAAACGTCGTATAAGCAGGTCTTTGCAAAGTCTGCGCCGGTGTTAGCAGAGGAAACGGTACCGTATTGCTTTGACTCGGTGGCGGACTGGATAGATGCACACTTGAATCAGCCGATGTTAAAAGAAGAAATGTACGAAAGTATCATGGCCTTGCATGTGTTCAAAGAATATAAAGGTCGTCCAATGGGACAGGACATACTAAATCGTAAACTTCAAATCTATGGAGTAAAGATCATTACAGTTCGAGAATTTAAGAGAAACGAGAATCGCAATAGAACATTCTGGAAATTGATCCGGATTTGATATGATTTTGGCGCAAAAATTGTACTTACTCTATATATAATAGGTACAAAAAATGAGCCAAATTTAGAGAACAAAAAAAATAATCGACTTATGATATGCTTATAATTTGTGATTCGTGAATGCTTTGATATCGAGCTTGCGAGATATTAAAGTATTTGCGAAAAATAGAAGATGAGGGGGTGGGAGAAGAGGAAGCCCACCATTGATCCGATCAGAGCGAACATGTTGAAGAATTGGCGTAAAACAGTCAAAAATGAGAAGAAGTAGGATGATTTCAAAAGTTGGAATATAGCTCGATGATGTGTCAATTCCGCACAAATGTAGAAAATACGATGATGCGTCGAATACTACTGATTTAGTAAGCGTCTGCCCGGCGGATGGCGTCACAAATCGTTACTCTATCTGGATTGACCCGATTGAAAAGTTCACTTCGAATGGAATGTGACGCATTATCGCTGATTCGCTGCATGACTATACACGTCGTGGATACTGTTCCGCAGCCAAATTTTCAGCCGCCAAATTTACATACGGATATTTCCGTAACTATTTTCGTGGGCGGATTTTTACGCCGTC
>OGGV01000912.1_pt1 | contig 16266 bp, 10 predicted proteins | sample 1571301 | NCBI WGS metagenome assembly OGGV01 (sample SAMEA2582072, study PRJEB24529) | metagenome | biome: Human gut stool | place: China | collected 2011
ACTTTAAGTTGTGTAGTATTAAGGGAAAGGGAGCCGTTGTGAAACACCTTCCTTTCCGCGAATCAGTAGCCGTTTTGCGGTTCTCTGTCACCGCATTTCTTCCTCTCACACCGTTTAAGCGCCAGTTCCAGTTTTAAGTCAGAATTAGCCTCCTTCAGTGTAAATAACTCATCCTGCACCTTACGGAGCCGGTCTGTCTGCTCCACAAACCGCTGTTCCTTCTCCGAAAGCTGCTTCTGCAGGAACTCGTTGTACTCCCGTAATGCCTTGAACTCCTCGACATCAGCATGCGCGTCCTCAATACGCGCGTTGGTCTTACGGGACATCCACCACTTGATAAGCTGCTTGATGCCCTCGATGCCACCGAGGGCGGTCATCAACATAACCCAATCATTCATATCCATTTCACCAATTCATTTAATAATCTACTAATAACCATTTCTTTGTCCGACACCGCACAAATGTACATCAGACGAAATCAAACAAGTTGTTGAATTACAATTTTCCACTGACATTCCGTGACAGCAAAAGTAATTGCTTCCACAACCTTGAAAAAGGACATAAAAAAAGAGCTCGATGACAACATAAGTTGCCACTAAGCTCTTGGTTATGAGGCAAAGATACTAATAAATAATGTAAAGCAAAACTCCTATGAGATATTTTTACCAGAGTATCTACCAAGACACGGTGGATGCACTGAGGGAAATTTTCAACCGGCTTAATCTCATCATTGACGGAATCGCTTGCGTGAGAATAGCTGACCCGGAAATATTGAGAATCTTGAAAGAGAAGCTGGATGTAGATAACATTGGTGCAATTAGTGAAGAGTATATAAAGAATCAGATTTCCATTACCAATGCGTGGTTCCAAGCAAACAAGTCAATCAAGACATTCGATGAATTTGGATTGATGAATGCCACGTTCGGAAGCGATGACATATTCGGGGATTGTTCTTCTTTGGAAAGCATTAGAATTCCTCATTCTATAGATAGCATACCGATTGGTTGTTTCAAGGGATGCGTTAAACTGAACAATGTTGTTCTACCGAAAGGGATAACCTTTATTCTGGCAGATTCATTTTCAGGCTGTTCTGCATTGAAAGAAATTTCTATTCTTGATACAGTAACACAAATAGAGGCAGGAGCATTCATGGGTACAAAACTTGAGAAGGTGGATTTACCTGAAAGTGTAACCGGCATAGGTTCGTCTGTATTCAATGGCTTGACTTCTTTGAAAATCATGATAATCAGGGGGCACGTAGTGAGAGGTGATGCTCCCAAAAACAACCTGTTCAAATGCTGGGAAAATTGTACGGGGTTGGAATCATTCGTCATGATGTCAGAAGCGCCTATGGAATTTGGATTCTGGATGATGAATGGCACTACATGCACAGTATATGTACCGGACACAGCAGTAAATACATATAAAGCAGCAAACGGTTGGAGTAGTTTGGCCAGTAGAATTCGACCGTTATCAGAGTATAAGGGTGAATTATAATAGAAAATTATACTGCGGTATCAAATTGGTAGAACCACTATTGGAACTCCCGGAACACTACGAAGAAGTGGATATGCCGGAGGGCTTTTCAGAGGAAATGCCACCAGAATAGCCTGAAAAGAACGGCGGAGAGAAAGTTTCTCCGCCGTTCTACTAATTTTCTACCATTTCACTTATTGGACGAATATATGCCGCCCACTTGCTCCAACCGGAAGCTGTCTTGTATGCACTAACTGATGTGTCCGGAACATAAATGTTGGGAATCTGGGGAGCATTGAGCAGTGTCCAGTAATCGGTCGACGGAGGTGTTGATGTTCGTATTATCAGGGTCTTTAACAGAGGACAATTCCCCATACCGGTCACCGACACGGCATTTTCCCCGATTTCCACACGGGTCAGTCGTGGCATATCCCCCAATCCGCTAATTGCTGTGACATGGGGCGGATATACGAATTCCGAAATTCCGGTGCCGCCGAAAGCGCCAGACTCAATAGTTGTCACTGTGTCAGGAATGGAAATTTCTTTCAACGCCCCACAATTGTAGAAAGCCTGCTTTGAAATAGTGTCGCACCCATTGCCTATTATGCATCTTTCCAGAGAGACGCATCCGTAAAAGTATTGGTATCTGATATTCCTGTTTTCCGGCAATTCGATACTTTGCAAAGACGTACATCCGGTAAACAGATTATTGGACGAGGTGGTGAAATTTAGCCACTTGAACTCATTGAACGAGACAATCCGCGTATTGTTTGCAAATGTGCCGGCATTGATTACCTGTTGAACGGCCGCTTCCTCTTCCGTTATATAGCCGTCCTTGTCGGCATCCCATATGCCAAGGCAGATGCGCCGGGCTTCCGCGTCCTTGAAATGAATGGCCGCTTCACCGACAAGTACCAGATTCAGTCTGTTGAATACACTTCTCAGTGCATCCACCGTGTCCTGGTAGTACTTGGAATGCACAGTAATGGTGCCTTCCAGTACCGGTATCGGGTCTTCGCCGGACAGTCCCTCGGCTGACAAGCCGGAGTAGCTGCCGTCGGAGAGGCGGGCGAGCATGTCGAGTGCGTCGGCCGTGTAATACTCCTCATTGAAACCTATTGCGCGGATATGTTTCAGCGCGTGGGCATCACCCTGCGGTTGCTGTGCCTCGATGACGTCAGACAGCAGTTTCATGGGCTGCAGCAAAGGACAGTTCTCCACCCAGAAGTCTGTCACATTCGGGGCGCACTGGCCGATGCGCAATCCACCGGTGGACAGCAGGGGGAAGTTCCTGAAGCCGATGTACTTGTTGTTTGCCGGATACTCGATGACTTCAAGACTGCCGCCTTCCGGAACCTTAATCTGGCTGAGATTGGTTCCGTCCGCATATATCTCACGGATATTCTGGCAGGCGCTCAGGTCAAGAGTACCCTGCAAGGTGGCAATGTTTGACAACAGGACTTTCTGTAGGCTGCCGCAGTCGGCAAGGGTAAGCCCGGTGATGGTGATGATGACGTTTTCGGTCTTGCTGCCCAGGATGAGCTCCGTCAGGCGCCGGCCACGGACCACCATGGTGCCGCTGACGTTCTTCCGGTGCCAGTCGCCGATGGAGAGCAGCCAGCTCGCCGCCTGGATGGCGTTCTGCTGGTCGGCAGAGCCGCCGAGGTCGATGGTCATCCGGCACACTTCACCGGCCTTGGTCCTTGCGCCCTGCACGATGCTGGTACCGTTTGCAATGGCCGGGTACATGTCGAATGCCGGGGTTATCTCGTAATCTATCAGGTCGCCTGCTGCACGCACGATGATGGTGTCCGTTCCGCTGTTTGAAAACAGACCGTAGCTGTATTTCGACATGATGTACATGATGCGCTTCTTCACCCAGGCGGTTTCGGCAGAGCAGAAGTCGCCATGCGATTGGGTGATAGGGTCGGTGTCGTTGGTATAAGAGCCGCTGTTGTAGGCTATCTTGGCTATCTCGTAGCGTTTGGCATCGGCGTTGACCAGCGTGGCCGGGAAATAGTTCTTGATGCCGAGATAATACTTCTTGTAGAAGGCATATACCTTGTCATAGGGAGTGCCCGAGGATTGTCCGCACAGGCTTTCCATGGCACTGAGCATCTTCCGCATGCCTGCCGCAATCTCGGCGCTGAATGCCAGTTCGAGCATGTTCCAGAATACGGATGTCTCGCCGTTCCAGATGGGCTGGCCGTTACTGTAAACATCGTGCATCTCGCAGTGGTAGGGCTTGCGGTCCTGACCCTGGTTGTCTATCGGGAAGATGGTGTCGGCATCGTCCAGGCGCCACCGCCACTTGCTGCCGGTAGTGCAGAAGTTATACGGATAGGTGTTCTTCGCCCGCTGGTCGGTTCCGGCCGTAAACTCCACGAAATTATGATGGAATACGGCGTCGCTGATGTCGAAGCAGTCGGGGATGGTAGCCCGGAAAAGCTGCTTCCTCGCATTGACGAACAGTTCATTCAGCTGGTCGGCCGTGAAGGCTGATAAATCACTGCTTAAATACTCTTTGAGCTGTGTCTTAAGGTTAATCTGCCCGGCCCCGATGTCCGAAGGGATGAATTTCCCTTCCGCCGCCTCATAGTAGTACAGATTGTAGAGGTCGGCATCGCCGGTCTTGGCAATCCAGTACTCATACCCCGTGCTCCGATATTCCGCAACAGAAGCATTCAGCTCCGCCAGCGTGCCGCCAAACGGACGGATGCGGTTGTTGCAGACATATACGGCGTTATAGGAATCTATCCACCTCTGCGCAGAGAGCGGTTCGGTCTCGTCGGCATTCAGCTCTCCGGCGTCGAAGTCCCAGCAATTGGTATCATTATATTGGAAGGCTTCCTCATCGGCATTGTACGCCCAGTATGACTTGCCGCGGTTCCAGGGCACACGGAACAGTGCCCCCAGCGGTGCGTTGTCCGAGCCCTCTACAGAGAGAAGTTCCGGGAAAGCCTCCGTATCATAACCGAAACAAAGGTCATCTCCCTTGTCCGGGCCGAACGTAAATTCTCCCATGCAAGTATATACATCCTGCCCTTCCTCGTTCACGGACTTCGAGAAGCCGATGAACGGTTCCTGATAGACGGCCACACGTATCTTCGGGTCGGCAGCCATCGCCTCGTTCTTCATGCCTGTCTCCTTGAAGAGGGCATCGTAGGCATCCACGCTGCCTGCCTTGTGGTCCTGCATGGAGCTCGCCCAGTTCTTCTTGGCGGTCAGGCGCCCGGACTTCGGAACGTTGTCGTACATCAGCACACAGTTCTTGTCCGTGGTACCGTCGGCATAGGTCGCGATGGAGGCTATCTTGTTTCCATCAGCGTCCTTCAGCCCTTTCATCTTAAATCTAATATTCCACTCCAGGTATTTTTTGGAAGATGTACCCTGGCCTTCCACCAGCAGATTGGTAAGCGTGAAGTTCCTCTCCGGCTTGTCCTTGAAGAAGACTTCCAGATTACCCGCCACGCCCGAAGGGTTCATCAGGTTCGGGAAAGGCTTGTCTACCACAAACACGTTGTACAGCAGCTTCGTGGCATTGAAGTCGATATTCACACCCTCACCGTCCAGCACGAGGTTGACGTTTTTCTCCGCAAGCTTCTCGTCGGTGGTCACCAGCTGGTTGATATAGTTCTTCTGTACGGCTTCCGAAGGCAATGCACTGTCGTAGACACGCAGCCCGTACAGGTAGAGGTTGGCATAATCGCTACCCAGCACAATCTTGCCGTCATTGCGGAAGTAGTCGTTGTTCTCGTAGGCATACTGCCGGTTCTTCTTGCCGTTGATGTAGATGGCCACAATGTTGAACCCTGCATTCCCGTAGGCATCGGGCATCACGACTACTGTCAGGCGGATACGCACACCGTTGTCTATAGGTACGTCCTGCGTCGAGCTCTCCTGCATGGACTGGGAGAAGAAGGATACGTTCTCGCCCGACACGCGCAGGCCTACGTTGTTATCCGCAATGGTGATGATGTCCTTGCTGGCATCCGAGGGATTCTCCACCTTGAAGTCGATTTCGATGGTCTTGCCCCGGCGGGCGGCTTCCGTGGCGAAGGGGCGGTAGTCTATCACGGCCCTGCTGCGGGCGAATATCTTCAGTGCCTTCACTCCGTCGGCGTCAGCCGCCCATCCGTCGTTGCTCCAGTTCAGGTTGCTCCACTCTACCGGTACGGCCGTCTTGTCCACCTCGTTGATGACGCTCCTGTAATTCGTCTGCGAGTTGGCACGGGTCCGAGGATTGATATAGAGTGCGGCGCCTGCCGTAGCCGAATAGCCCAGCGAGTTGTTCACCGGCAGGGCAATGGGTTCCGTCAAGGCATCCGCACCGTCCGTCACGCCGACTGTGACGCCGAAGTCGGCATCGTCATCCGTCTCCACCTCCATCGGGTAGGTGAAGGTGTTCCTTGCGTTCGCCACGATGGCGTCATTCTCGGAACTGTACACCTCCATGCCGCCTCTGGTGATGGAGAACCTTGCCTCGGTCAGTGCGGACGGACCGTCGTAGATGGCGTAGTCGAACACCGTGTTGTCCTGCCAGTTGGTGAGCTGTTCCGCCACGTTGTTCACGCACATAAGCTTCACGGCTTCGCTGGCCGTACGGATGCACATGATGTTGACCGATACGGATTTTGTCTGGATGGTATTGTCGGAGTTGGAAAGATAGAAACTCACGTTGTATACGCCCGTCGCTCCCGGATGCTCCAGCAAGTAGATATACGGAGTATCCAGATACACGGCTGTGCCTATCGCCTTGTCGTAGCTCTGGCTGTAGCCGTCGCCGGTGACGGTCAAGTGCAGCGTCTTGTTGATGTTGCCGTTGATTATCATCGGGATGTTGATGTCTCCGGAGAACGCCGTCCACCAGGCGAAGTTCGGGGCGCTGATGCCCAATGACGTGAGTTGCACGTTGTACGTCACCGGTGCGGTGGTCTTGTCGGTATTCTCCCCCTTGATGGAAATCTTCACGCTGTTGCTTCCTGATGACAGCCATTCGGCTATGTCCTGCCTGATGGATACGCCCGAAGAGACTTCCATCTGTTTCACCACGGTGAAGTCGGCATACTTGGCGCTCTTCATCATGATGGTGCACAGGCCGAGTTCTCCGGTAGACTTGTAGGGTTCGTCCAGGCTGTCGCGGTACTGCGAGACGAACGTAAAGTCAAGCACGCACTCCTCGCCGTACTGGGTGGCGAAGCCGAGCGAGGCCATGTTGTTCCGGACATATACGCTGTACATGGTTCCGGCACCTCCGGCCAGTTCGCGCACAGTCTGTTCAAGCGTCGCACCCGCCGCCCCGTCGAAGGCCGTACCCGGGTCGGTGCCGATGACAAGCTGCGCATTCCTCACTTCCTGCAGGGCGTTTTTCAAGCTCTGCATCGCCGCCTTGTTCGTCTCGAGGCTGTTGTCATTAACGCACTTGGCGAACTCGTTAATCTTTCCGACAAGCTCGTTCAGTTCCTCGGCCTTGAGGATGTTGCCACGAACGAAGTTTCTGTTTAATTTATCCATAACCTATCCTAATATATCGTTGTCATCAAGCCTGCTTGAGTCCAGTATGAAGTCTACAATCTCAATAACCTTGCCGCCACGCGCGGCAAGGGCGTGCATTATCAGGTTCGTCTCGAGCATGCCCGTGTCGGCCATGTCACTCTCGATACGGCTGATGACCGCATTCGTGGCACCTCCATCGTCACCGGTCACGCGCTTGCTCAAAACGAACCTGATGTAGCCCATGTCACTTGACGTTCAGTTGGTTGATAATTTCACGCTTCACTGCGGCTATGAGCCGGGAGTTCTTGACTACAAGCTCAAGGGCCTTGCTGTATCGTTCAGGAATCTCCACTGCATCCTTTGAATAGTAGATGCTTTTAGCTAAGTCCTCAAAGCCTATGTCCAGCAGGATACTGCCGTTGTACATCATTTCATTGCCGACGGTTTCCGCGGCGTCGAAGGTCTGTCTGCCGCCCTCGAATGAGGTCTGTGCCTCGATTTTCTTAAAGTTGATTTTCATCTGATTCTTGCTATATTACTTGTTTTTCATATTTCTACCCAAGTACTTCCACCATCAGAAGTCTTGAATACGCCTGAGTTGGATATTTTTAAACCGTGTCTTCCAGCTACGACATTCATTACATCATAAAAACGTCCGCCGGAGGAATCCTCCACGGTGACAAAAAGTCCGTCTGCACCAATATCCACATCGTAAGATGCGAATTGTGGCCCTCCTGCATGATTATACTGAATACCCTTAGAAAAATGCAAGCCGGAATTTGACAGCTTCATTGCCGGAATATCAATCGGATGCCAACCGGAAATATAGGAACCAAGACCTTCGTTGGTTATTTTGATACCCCCGATTGTACCGCTTATGGCTTCAATAGCCCCATTCTCTAATATCTTGAAATAACTGTTTGCCGTAACAATTCCTTCAAGACGTATCTGGTCGGCGCTCACCAGCGCATTGCTCTGGAACCTCCCGTCGGGCAGCTCGGTAACGAAAGCGGCTATATACGATTTCTTTACATAACCATCCGAAGCGGTTTTCTCTGCAAACATCTGCACAAGGTTTGATTCGGTGATGAGCCCCGACTTGTCGATGTTCGTGATATGCCCCGCCGCATCAAAACTCACCTTTTTAGACAGCAGCGAGTTGAAATCAGCCGTCGTCACCAGCCCGGAAGTGTTGATGTTCGTGATGTTTCCGGAGCCGTCGAAGTGGATGCCTTCAACCAGCGCGGCGATGGAGTCCTTTGTCACCTGGATGGCCGCCGTGTTCTCATCAGCCGTATCCTGCGCCCCCCGGGCAAGACAATAAGCGTCCCGGGCATCGCTGATACCCTGGTTGGCAAGCCTCGTAGCCTCGGCAATGCCATTTTCCGAATCCGTCACCGCAACCGTGATGCGGTCCCCCAGGTTCTCGATATAGGCAGTAGTTGCCGTGGAAGAAGGTTTCCAATGGCTGATGCTGAATGCTGCTCCTGCCGCCTTCGCAGTCTTGCATACGAGAGCATCATTCTTGTAAATAGTGGTGCCGTCATTGTACGTCGCGTTCACCCACATGTCTCCCACGTCGTAGGCATCTGCCACAGTGGGCTGCTGGGCAAATATACGCCGCTTGCTGTCCGCGGTGTCCTGGGCTCTGGCGGCATCCTCAAGGGCTTTCAGTGTCAAATGGTCGGTGATTTCTTCCCAAGCACCCGACTCGAACCGGTAGCCCTGCCCGGTAGCGGTGTTGTAGAACAGGTCCTGGTCGTGCATGGCCTTCAGCTCCGCAGTCGTCCATTCCGAAGCGGGAATGTTACTCAATGTAGGCTCATAGTCATAGAACCACATCGTGTACTCCTTGTCCGTCTGCTGCTTGATAATGTCGAGATTTACCTGCATGTCGTCAAGGGTCTTGTCCATGTCCTTACCCGTGGCCTGGTTGATAAACCTGGCGGTAATCTCGCTGAGCACCGTATTGAAGTCAATCAACGGTTCGGGCATCGTGTACGAGTTTATCCCATTGTATATGCGCACATAAGGCCCTCCGGCGGTAACGCTGTCCCATACAATGGCACCCTGTCGGCCCGTGTCCGTCCGGTTGCCGAGCTGCACGATGCTGTCTCCGGCAAGCGGGATGTCGCTGCCCGATGCACAGTCGTCCTTGGAGAGGTCTATGTAGTCGTCTCCCGTACCCGTCACGAGCCGCCAGTAGTAGTGGTTGCCCGATTTCAGGTTGAACGTCTCGCAGATGGCCTGGTCATCCTCCTGGAAGGTGTTGTACACGGTACGCCCCTCCGAATCAGTGGTCTTGAAATAGCAGCGCCAGTATGTGCCCTTGTCCTCCACGCGGTTGCAGATGATGCCGCCGCCGGTATTGTACTGCCTGCCCCCGACATAGGTGGACTGCTGCACCTGGATGTCCTCCACGCTCAGCTTCTTCCGGATGTCCACAAAGTCGATGTCGAGATGGTAGTTGCCGTCCGCGTCCCGGTAGATGCCGAAACCTGAGCCTCCGGCTGAGAAGTTCTCCGACACGAGGTCTTTCAGCAGCATGATTTCGTTCAGCGTTGCCGTGCCCTTCACGTTGATGCCCTCGATGAAGGTCATCAGTTTCTCGATGGTCTCGGCGATGTCCTTGCGCACGTAGCGGTCGTCGTTGTCGTTCTTGCTGCCTATAGGGTCAAGCTTGAAGTGCCTCTTCCCGTCGGTCTCCGGTATGCTGTCGTCCTTCGACAGCTTGTAGACGGCACCCCGTTCTCAAGGGTCGACACGAGCTGTCCCGCATAGGGGAAATAGGCTTCGGCGTCGGTGTTCCTCGCGTATACGCGTGCGTCCTCTATGGTATCGAATACAGACGAGCTGTCGATAGGCCGGTACGTTGTCCTCTTGTATTGCAGCGCGAAGCTGCTTCCGTTTATCTTTACCATGTCAACTCGTTTTGAATGTGAATGTATCGGCATCGTTCGTGCCGTCGGTCCGTATCACCCACATGCGGTAATCCGTTGCCTGGCTTCCGTTAGCGCCTTCCACAGAGATGGAAGTGGGGCCGCTGCACACTCCGGTGTCTTCGATAAAATTACCGGGATATGCGGTCAGGGTGAGCTCGCTCACGGTTCCCTCAGGTATGCAGATTACGATTGTCTTCCACCGGCCGGCACTGAACTTGTAGCTGCCGGAGCCGGTGTACATGCCGCTTGATGACAACCCTCTGACTTGCGCTGAGGTTGTGGGAATAGAATCCACCACTCCGGCAAACCATTTGCGACGCACGTTTACGCTGATTTTGTCGGTAAGTGTTACAGCAGGAAGACTTCCATTTTGGGAAAATGATACGGAGGCAAGGTATGATTCGTTTTCCGTATACACGCCTGACAACTCCCTGACAGCCGTCCTTACCCCATTCATTTCAGCTCCGAATACAAGCAGATTCTCTTCCTTGTTATCAAAAAAAGCCTTGGTTATATCCCCATTCCCGTTTTTTGCCGCTTCATACGTTATTTTACCTTTATTAGAGCCGAACTCCATATCGTTAGCCGTAGAAAGTTTGCTTTTCAGTTCCGCGCCTTGTTCTTTAAACAGCATATTTCTAATGATATTCTCCCAGCTTGTCCCTTTCATGATTACATCGCCTTGTTTGTAATAGCCGACACTGGCAGTAGTTACCTGTATGTTCCCACTTGTTTCCTGGCTTGTAACGCTGTTTGAAAGTTTCTTGACAATGGAATCCAAAGAGGACTGGTTGTAAAGCTGCCCTTTCAAGGTAATGCTCTCTATTTTGCTTTCCAGTTCCCCGATACGTGAATAAGCAGCGGTTTCCCCGACAGTATATATAGGGGAATCATAAGGCAGGTCAAGGTTGAATTCAAATCCGATAATCCTTGACTGCCTTCCGTTCTCGAAATAGGCCTTGTTGATAAGATTGACCTTTTGACCGATGCTGTAGAGATTGTGCACTCCGTCCTCACTGTATGCGACATCCGACATCATCGTGCAGCCATAAGTACTCGGGTCCATTCTGGACTTTTCAACATGCTTTTCAGCTTCAGTTTTCAATTCCTGTTCGGCGGTAGATACAAGTCCTAATTCGGCTATCTTCGTACTGTCCCATCCGTATAATACATAAGTGTCACCTGCTTTAGGCTTGACCACATTGTCCGGAAGTTTGCGCCCGTAGTCTTCATTGGCGACAATCTCCCATAACTGCGCATCCACATTCCATGTACCGTCCTCATTCTTTTCTCCCTTTTCAAGCGGATTGAATTTGACGGCAAAGTCCATTCCGTTAAGGCTTCCTGATTGAAACACTACATGGAGTTCTTCACCTTCAAGTACGTAATCATACGAGAAATTGATACCTGTGTCAGTAAACCTGTAGAATGTTTCTGTAGTCTCGGTCCCATCTTCATTGTCAACCGTATCTTCATAGCTGGAGACTGCTGTAATCGTTCCTGTACGTCTAGGGTAGATGCTATCAAAGACAACCACCTGCTCGACGGCTTCCTCGGTAGTCATGTTAGGATAGGCGTCAATATACGGAATGCCGGAAGGAAGCATGAGCCTTCTTTGAACCACGCCATTGACTACCACCGACTCATCAACCGGGCGGTAGTTTGCCGGGATGTTTCTTGTAGAACCGAAAGCATAGATTCTCGTTGCGTAGGTTGATTGTGAGTCGGAACGTGACATCTTATCCACATTCTTTCCTATCTCAAAGTTAACGGCATCGCCAAACTCGCACCTTCCGAAATGGATAATGTTCTCGGTTATCCAGCACTCGCAATCCCATTTCTTCGCCATAGAGAAGCATGCGTCAAGGATGTTGACGTTGTCGTAACTCATCAACTGAGCCTTATTTTCTACCGTACCGTCAATAGAGAAAACAAAATCCTGTCCTTTGTATTTGTAACCAAGAGCTTTTAAATTTCTAAGGACTATACCGGCTTGGACATCAAGTGAAGCGGTGAGATTCCAGGACGCTTCCTGCCCGGCCACTTCGGGGGTATATTTAAAGATTTTGTTTTTCCATTTCCAGTAGTGGGCGTCAAGCTGCAACTCATAGTCGTAGCCTGCGTTATCGGTATTGAATACTGGCTTCTGCAAGTCGCACACCTCGAACAGCCCGAAGTCGCACTCCACGCATGAACCAAGTTTGAAGAATATAGGACTCTCCAAGGAGAACTTTAACGTGATGTAGTCCTCCTTCATAAGAGTAAACTTACGCTTGCAGCCTTCATTGGGAAGGGTAGTAAGCAGGATAGCACCGGATATGTCTTTGATGTCGATTTGTTCCACGTCTTCAAAGTTCGGAGATAAAAAAAAGAGTGCCCAATTTTGAGCACTCATATACGCAACAATCTCTCTATTGTTGGAATTTAATTTCTGTTTGCCGGATTCGGTTCGTTGAACTTGGCTGAAATTTTTCCGAAAGTTCGGTCTAAACTCTGTGCGTAAGTGACACTCTTGCCAGTATAAATAAGATGGTAAACTTCGCTACTATTAGCCGGGATTTGAATATCAATCTTGCCTTTATAAAGCTCATCGAAGAAAGCTTTTTTCTTTGATTGATAATCGGACTGGGAATTTCCTTCAATTGTAAAAGAAAGTGTTATTTCCCTCTCATCGACTTTAGGATTATTGATTATCACACGTTTTCCATGTTCTAACCGGGACTTATTCTCTATAAATTCTTTCATGGGTGATGATGCACCAAGTACATCAAGAAACCCATCTCCCATTCTCACACCCCATGTTGTATAAGCGTTTTCGCCATTAATTAATAATTCATTCATAGACTATAATTTTGCTGTATTCTTTTTAACTTCTGCTATATCTCTTTGCATCTGTTGAATAGGTTTGACGATTGCCCCTGTATTTTCTGAAATCTGTACCAATTCAAGATAGGATTGCGCTATCAAATCCCGCGTATCATCAGCAATATTTCTTGTTTCCGTATTTATGGAAAGTAGAGCATCTGCTTTTACTGTTAGTAGATTAAGTGATTGAGATTGAATGGTAGATTGATTCTTTATCTCTTCTCCTGCAATCTGCAATGCTGTAAACCTACCGCTTAATTCTCCTGCATCTTCATGTGTCATTTCAGTACCGAACCCTCTGGAAGTTGAAAGCTGGGATGTTGATTCTTGCGAAATCTTGTCATATCCGGTGGCTGCGGCAAGCTCGTCACGGAGCTTCATCGCTTCTTCAATGTAGCCCATATACTCGCTGTTCAACGCATTTCTTTCGGATTCCGTCAAAGAACCATCCTCCATACCCTTTGCAAACTTCTCATACCACTTCTTTAGCTTGTCCTGATAAAGTGTGCCTATCTGCTCGGAGAGCATAGCTTGCATGAAGTATTCCGAAACATCCTCGGCTGCATCTTTGGACGACGCTTTCATGTCCATAAGGGTATCTATGAAATTACTGTACACACCATCGAATGTGGTTTGTGTAAGCTGTTCGTTTATCTGATTATGGATTTCCTCAATACGTTCCTCCCCCTCGATAATCTTATCAAGATAATCTCTCACATCGCCATCTAATTTAGCCCAAAAAGTAGGTGCTTCTGACTTTAGTTTCTCCAACTGTTCAGTAGTCAGGTCAAACAATCCCGTCATGCGTCCGGTACCTATAAAATCCTTGGCGTCTTTGACAGACATATCGAGCGCTCTGGCGATGTCCTGCCAGTCGCTTGACGAGGTATTCTTTGCCATGCGCTTGCCAATGGAATGAGAACCGGCAGACGCACCGGAGTTTAATCGTTCACGCCCAAGTATTCTGTACGCCTCAATACTCTTGTTGACAAGTTCAAGAGCCTCTTTGCCTACCTTGTCCGCTTCTGCTCCGTAAGATGTGTTGATGTACTCCAGCTTCTTGTCTATCAGCTCATCCCATATCTCATTGAGTTTGTTATATTCCTCGACCATCTCATTATAGTGGGAATAATCGGCACCACCCAAACCCGGTATTAACCCTCCCAAAGAAATAACAGAAGTCAAAGCCCCTTTAACGGTTTGTAGACTACCGGTGATGATAGACATAGGCTTCATCAAGTCGATATTTCCAAGTCCGTTCAGCATCTCACCAAAACCGGACATTGTTCCTTCCATCCATTCAGGTGTTTTTATACCAAGCGTTTCCATGATACCGATAACTTGATTACCGGCATCGACATATTGCCCTATCTCATTAATTCCTTTATGTAAAGCATCCGTGGCTTCATATAGGGCTTTCTGCTTGCTGTTCTTTGCACTTTCAAGGGTGGCTTTGGCATTCTTCTTTTCTTCATCAGTACCTTCTTCCAAAGCTTTGTTATACGCTTTCTGTGCTTCACGCTGTGCATCCGTGACTTCTTTGAGGGATTTGAAAGAAATAGACATAGTTTCAAAAGAATCACGTTCTGAAACCTTATCATCAATCCGTTCAATAGCATCTACCAGTTCTTTAAGGCTTTCAGGAGATAAATCCTTTTGAGATGATATAAAGTCTTTAAGGTTCGCTTTCAACTTTTTCAAAGTATCAGTAGAAACCTTGTCAAGATTACCAAAGACTTGTTCCCAATTCATATTTTTCTTGAATTGTTCAGCATCAAGTTTGAATATATCTTCATTCTTGATTTCTGTACGCTTCTCAATGCTTCGGTCTATTTGGGCTATTTCACTGGCATCACCTTTGGTTTCCGCTTTCTTACGGGCTTCCTGTAATATTGAAATATCATCATTAAATTTCTTTTCAATGGCAAGACGTTCATCGGCATAAGACAAATAGCGCTCTGCCAAATCCTTATATATCTTTTCATTACTGATAATGGCTGTCTTGTATAGTTCATCATAATAGTTTTGCTCATCATCAGACAGCTTTATATCGGTGGCATTAAAAGACTTGCCTTTATTCTTCGGATTAGCTTCCCATGCAGCGCGAGCATCCTCAACTTTCTTCCGAAAAGCATCTTCTTTTTGTCGGTCAATAGCCTGCATCTCCTTTTCAAAGTTGAGTTCCATTTCAGCGATAGTCTTGGCAGAACCTTCATCCATAGCTTTGATTCGGGCTTCATCAACTTCCATCTGCAAATCTTCGGCAGAACGTTGCTGTTCTAATGATTGCTTATCAAGGAGGGCATTATATTCATCAGTCTGCTTACGAAGTTTCTCGGTTTGATTATCTTGTTTGGTTAATGAACTTCCGGTAATACCGCCCAAATCTTTATAGGCTTTCTCTTTTGATAGCATATCTTCACGGGCCTTTTTTACCTGTTCCGATGTTGCTTGTTGGTCTTTAAGTAATACTTCATAACCTTTCTTTGCCTTTTCCCAATCGGCTTTAGCTGCTGCAAGGTCTTGTTGGTAAGTAGTCTTATTCTTTTCGGTTTCAATACGGGTTTGTTTTGTTGATTTAGCCGTATCTATAAGATTTTTAATGTCTTTTACCTCATAAATTGTAGATACTAATTGAAAAGTGCACCGTATTTTAATTGAAAAGAGCTCCATCCATACTTGTTACAAAATTACATATAAGTTTAAAATCTTCATTTATCTTGTCTCATTTTTTGTGTTTCTTTGAGCCTATAAGAGAGTCCGGTCATATTTACCAGATAGGCTTTATGTGTAAGCCTGTCGACCATTGCCGCTACAAGCACCTTGTCCTTTATGATTTCATTCCATCTGTTAAAAGCCAAATTAGTAGTAATGATTGTAGCTTTTTTCCCGGCCCTTAAGGACAAGTGGTTAAAAAGCAGTTCTCCTCCTTCCTTGTCACAACTGACATATCCGAATTCATCACAGATAACCAGATCGTATTTTTCAAACCGTAATTGCAACGCCCGCAGTGTCTTTGCGGATTTGGCTTCCCTTATCTGGGTAAGCAAGACAGGGACTGAAGTAAACAATACGGTAAAATCCTGCTGGCAGGCCTTTATTCCTAAAGCCGTAGCAATATGAGTCTTTCCCGTCCCCGGATTTCCATACAGGACTATGTTTCTTCCCTCCCTGATGAAGTCCAGTGTTTCCAATTCAGGCAATATTATCTGTGCCTCTTTGGGCATGTCTTCCATGACAAGTTCATGCAGATACTTCATTTGTGGGAATCCCGCAGATTTTATCCTTGATTTTCTTCTACATTCCCTTCTTCTGACACTTTCCTTTCCAAGCAATTCGGTCAAGAAATGCAAATGGCTCCAGTTTTCTCCGGCTGCCAATGAAAGGGTGTATTCCAGTTCCTCTTTGAAGGCCAGCAGCTTCAGTTCTGTCGCATAGTCATAAATGGTTTCTTTTTCTGATTTCATATATTATAAACTTAAATGGT
>OGGV01000920.1_pt1 | contig 16135 bp, 7 predicted proteins | sample 1571301 | NCBI WGS metagenome assembly OGGV01 (sample SAMEA2582072, study PRJEB24529) | metagenome | biome: Human gut stool | place: China | collected 2011
ACTGGACGCGCTGGCGGAGAGCTACCCGGAGAACGTGGAGCTGGTGGTGAACATGGTGTTTGCGGACGGCAAGGCACCGGACCCGGCACAGTTGCCGGACATGGTGGACGGAAAGATGAACCTGCAGCTGTTTGCAGAAGGCGGCGGAGACGGCGGTGCTGCTGGCGATGGGGCGGAAGCGGCCCCGGCGGTGCAGGCCCCGGAGCTGCGCCCCGCACAGGAGCGGCTGGCAAAGCGCAGCCGACCGGGCAGAGCGGTGAAGGCCGCACCGGCTGCAGAAGAACCCTCTCAGTCGCCTGCGGGCGACAGCTCCCCCGATGGGGGAGCTCAGGAGACGCAGGAGGAGAAGCCGGAAGAACAGAAGGAGCCGGAGCCCAAGCTGACGGACCCGGCGGAAAAGCGCAGAGCCTTTGGCCAGCTGATGCAGAGCGAGTACGCGGCCGAGTTTGAAGAGGCACTGCAGCGGGCGTCGGAGATGGCCGTGCAGAACGTACTGGACAACCCGGCGGTGAAGGGGCTGATGGACGCGCTGGGCGAGGCGTACGGCATCGACGTGCAGAGCGCGGACAACCTGGCCGCCCTGACCGAGGCCGTGAAGAACGGCAAAGTGAAGAACGACGAGTACTATGAGACGCTGGCAGCGGAGCGCGGCATCAGCGTAAAGACCGCGCGGGAGCTGGACCGGATGGAAGGTGAGCTGCAGCGGGCGAACGCCGAGAAACAGCGGGCCGAACAGATCCGGCAGGCGGCCGAGCACCAGCAGCGTGCGGCGGCCGTGCGGGCCCAGTGGGAAGCGGAAGCGGCCCGGCTGAAGGTGAAGTACCCGGCGTTTGAGCTGGACGAGGTGCTGAACAACCCCAGCGTGGCGGACATGATCCGGCGCGGCATCGGGCTGGAAGCGGCGTACCGGGCCGCCTACTTTGACCAGCTGATGGAGGCAAGCACGGCACGCACGGCCCAGCAGGTGGAGCAGGGCGTGACGGCGCGGATCCAGCAGAGGGCACAGCGGCCGGCCGAGAACGGGGCGCACCCCGGCGGCGCGGCCGAGATGAAGGTGGACGTGGCGCACATGACCGCCAAGCAGCGGGCCGAGCTGGCAAAGCGGGCACGGCGCGGAGAGCGCATCGTGCTGTGAGAGATTTCCCACGCAGAGGGCGTGAGAAGATAAAAAACCTTGAAGGAGGACAAACAGATGAGCAAAAAGAGACTGGATCTGCAGATGTTTGCGGATGCAAGCGCACAGCTGCAGAATACCACCGCATCCGGCGGCATGACCGCCGAGATGAAGACCTACTACGAAAAGACCCTGCTGGATCTGACAGAGCCTGCGCTGGTGCATGACCAGTTCGGCGACAGCTACCCGATCCCGGCGAACAACGGCAAGACCATTGAGTTCCGCCGGTACGACAACCTGCCGAAGGCCACCACCCCGCTGACCGAAGGCGTGACCCCGACCGGCCAGACCCTGAACGTGACCACCATCACCGCCGAGGTGCACCAGTACGGCGGCTGGGTGCCCCTGACCGACATGCTGGACCTGACCGCCATTGACAACAACGTGGTGCAGGCCACCAACATTCTGGCCAGCCAGGCGGCCCGCACCATGGACACCGCGGTGCGCGACATCCTGAACGGCGGCACGAACGTGATCTACGCGCCCAAGGTGGCGGACGGCGTGGAGACTGCCGTGACCAGCCGCGCAACGCTGGACGTCACCGCACAGCTGACCGTGGACCTGATCGACCAGGCGGTGGCCATGCTGCAGGCCCAGAACGCAGACCCCATCGGCGACAGCTATGTGGCCATCGTGCACCCGTACACCAGCTATGACATCCGCAAGGACCCGAACTGGATCGAGGCGCACAAGTACGCGGCCCCGGAAGAGATCTTCAACGGCGAGATCGGCAAGATCAACAACGTGCGCTTTGTGGTGTCGAGCGAAGCAAAGATCTGGAAGGGCACCGGCTGCCCGTCGGGTCTGGCGGTGTTCAGCACCCTGGTGCTGGGTGCCCACGCCTACGCCACCACCGAGCTGGAGGGCGGCAGCATGCAGCACATCGTGAAGCAGCTGGGCTACGGCGATGACCCGCTGAACCAGCGCGCGTCCGTGGGCTGGAAGGCCGTGAAGACCGCAGAGCGCCTGAGCGAGCAGTACATGGTGCGCATTGAGAGCTGCAGCGCACGCTACAGCGCCAAGGCACTGGCAAACTAAGAAAATCAAGGAGGTACGACGATGGCAGTAAAAAAGACTGAGACGGCCGTGCAGGAAACCAAGGCTGTGGAGAAGGACACGATGGACACCCAGGAGAAGGACACCGAGGTGATCCACCTGTTCAAGGACAGCCAGCGCTATAAGGCACCTGTGTTTGTGGGCGTGAACGGCGAGACCTACCTGATTCAGCGCGGCGTGGACGTGGAGGTGCCGAAGGCGGTGGCCGAGGTGCTGCGCCACAGCGAAGAGATGGACAACGCGGCCGTGGCCCGCATTGCCGAAGCAGAGGCGGCAGCCGTGCAGCAGGCACAGCGCGTGTAAACTCCCTCAGGCTCACCGGACGCTGACGCGGCGCGATGAGCCAGCTCCCTCAGAGAGCGAGCCTTTATAGAAAGACGGACCCCGGTACAGCGGCACATGGCTGTGCCGGGGCCTTTTGATTTGGAAGGAGAAGAGAAAATGACGGCGGGACAGGCCATGGAGCAGGCCGACGAGATGCGGCCGAACAACGAGTTTTCGGACAGTCTGAAACAGAACTGGCTGCGGCAGTGCGACAGCCGCCTGCGCGGGAGCGTGGTGGAGCGCAGCGAGACGGTGGACTTTGACGACGTGGGCGCGGACACGGCATGGGCCGACGGCCTTGCCTACGACACCAAGCTGCTGGCCCCGGAGCAGTTTGCGCCCCTGTATGTGCATTGGCTGTGTGCGCAGATGGACCTTGCCCTGGGCGAGGTGGCACGGGCGGCCAACGAGATGCAGCTGTACAGCGACTATGTGCAGGAGTTTGCCGCATGGATGCGCAGGCGCTATGCCCCGGCGGGCGGTGTGCAGTGGAGGTACTGAGATGACGGACGGGCGAAACCTGAACATTTTGCAGAGCGGGCGGCAGATGCTGCGGGCCTTTGGCGGGGTGAACGAGACCTACGGGTGCAGCGAGGCGGAGCTGAGCAGCAGCCTGAATTTTTCCGGCCGGGGGTACCCGGCTTTGCAGACGCGGGCGACCCGCAAAAAAGTGCGGGAGGTACAGGACGTGAACGGCATGTACCACCTGAACGGGCTGGTGATCTGCCGGGGAACCACGCTGGAGTACACCCCGGACGCCGACGAGAGCCGGGCCGGGGCGGTGGTGCTGGAAAACGCGCTGACCGACAACGAGAAGGCCATGACCGGCATGGGCACGAAGGTGCTGATCTGGCCGGACAAGAAGGCCTTTGACACGGTGAGCGGGGAGCTGACGGACCTTGCGGCGGCGTGGACGCTGAGCGGAGGGACCATGACCGTGACCCCCTGCGACGGCGAGGGCCGGACCTACGCGCCGGACGGCGTGGGCACGACCGAGCCGGAGAGCCCGGCAGACGGGCAGTTGTTTTTGAAGGGGGACGCCGAGAGCCCTTACGGCGCGGGCAGCGTACTGCTGAAGTACAGCGCGAAGAACAAGAAGTGGAGCGAGATCCTGCTGACGAGCCTGCGGCTGCACTGCCCGGGCCTTGGCAGCGTGCTGAAGGAAGGCGACACCGTGACGGTGAGCGGGATGCCGGGCACCGTATGCAGTGCGGCGGCGGCCGGGCTGAACGGAGAGGTGAGCATCAGCACGCTGGACGGGGACGACGTGATCACGACGCTGGCCGTGCCGGAGGACAGCACCCGGTACTATGGCAGCTGGACCGTGACGGCTACCGGCACCAGCTGGCGAAGCGCCGACGGCAAGGTGACCGAGAACGAAGCGGACGCAGCGCCGGTGAAGCTGGAACGGCGGGTGCCGGACCTGGACTTTGTGACCGAGCAGGGCAACCGGGTGTGGGGATGCAGCCGGGAGGAAAACAGCATTTATGCCTGTGCCCTGGGCGACCCCACCAACTGGTACAGCTACCGGGGCATTGCGTCGGACAGCTACGCGGTGAGCGTGGGCAGCGACGGCGCATTTACCGGGGCGGCCAGCTGCCTGGGGTACCTGCTGTTTTTTAAGGAAAACTGCATCCACAAGCTGTACGGCTCGAAGCCAAGCGACTACCAGATGAGCAGTGTGCGGTGCCGGGGCGTGGCGGCAAATGCGGCAAAGAGCCTTTGCGTGATCGCGGAGACGCTGTATTATCTGTCGCCGGACGGGGTGATGGCGTGGAGCGGAAGTCTGCCTGCCAAAGTGAGCGGCGCGCTGGACACCGGGAAGCTGACGGCGGTGGACCGGGCCGTGGGCGGGCAGCTGGATGCGCGGTACTACCTGTACCTGCACCGGAAAACGGACACGGGCAGCGGGCGGCTGCTGGTGTACGACACCGAGCGGGGCCTGTGGCAGGAGGAGAGCGCGGCGGGCACCGGCATGGTGAGCACCGGCCAGCAGCTGTACCTGTGGGACGGCAATGCCCTGTGGGCGGCCGACCCGGAGCGGGAAGAGAGCGGCGAGGACGAGACGGGGCTGAAATTTGAGGCCGTGACCGGAGACATCGGCCTTGCCGTGCCGGACGATAAGTACATCAGCCGGGTCACGCTGCGCATGGATGCACTGGCCCACACGGTGCTGACCGTGGCGGTGAGCTACGACGGCGGGGACTGGGAGACGGTGAGCAGCTGTGCGGTGACGAGGGACCACCAGCGGGTGAACCTGCCCTTTGTGCCCCGGCGGCACGACACCATGCGGCTGAGATTTGCAGGCACCGGACAGATGGTGCTGCGGAGCATGGCAATTACGCTTGCGGATGCAGCAGGGGCAAGGGTGAGCGGCGCGGTGCCGAGACGATGAAAGGAGAAGACAATGGCAAGCATTGCGGGACTGGCGGGCATCGGCCTGCCGAGCTTCAGCGACCAGATGCCGGAAGCGGACGCGCGGGCGCTGAAGAACTACCTGTACCAGCTGAACGAGCAGCTGACCTATGTGCTGACCAACCTTAGCAGCGAGAACATGAGCGAGGATTATCTGAGCGGAAAGGAGAGCTGAAGATGAGCAGACTGAGCAACGCGCGGAGCGAGCTGGAGCGCTTTGAACAGACGAAACCGGCCGACTACCAGAGCAAGTACAAGGGCCAGATCGACAACGTGATGGGCAAGCTGGATGATCTGGGCGGTTACGACTATGACCCGGCGGCCGATACGGCATACCAGCAGTACAAGAGCGAGTACACCCAGAAGGCGAAGCTGGCGAACCAGAACGCGCAGGCCAATGCCAGCGCCCTGACCGGCGGGTACGGCTCCAGCTACGGCACCCAGGCGGGCCAGAAGGCCTATGCGGCGACCATGAGCGACCTGGACAACGTGCTGGACAGCCTGACGAGCCAGAGCCGCAGCGAGTACAACACGAAAAAGAGCGGGCTGCAGCAGGAGCTGAACGGCCTGCAGCAGGCCGAGCAGAATGACTACAACAAGTACCAGAAAGACCTGTCGAACTGGTACAACGACCTGAGCTACAGGCAGAACGAGTACAACAACGCCTATGCACAGCGGCAGCAGAACGTGAGCAGCACCCTGAACGGGCTGTTCAGCGTGCTGGGCATTGCGGCGCAGATCCTGCCGTTTTTCTTTATCTGAGAATGGAGGTAGAGCATGGGGACCATCAAGAGACTGAACGACCAGCAGAAACAGCAGGCACAGGCGGAAGCGGCCATGCCGGGGGCGTATGAGAACCGCTACGACGAAGGGATCCAGAACGCGCTGGCGGGCATGGACAGTGCCAACAGCGCAGGACTGGGCTTTGACAGCCAGAATGGCACCTACCGGGGTGCACTGAGCCGCCTGTTTGGCAACGCGGGCGCGGGGGCCAGTGCGGCCGAGCAGGTGGCAAACAGCCTTAGCGGCGGGTACGGAACGGACTGGGCCAAGAGCGCGGCACAGCAGGCGGCGGCCGGGGAGACGGGCCAGACCGCCAACGTGTACGCCCAGGCACGGGCGGATGCGCTGAGCCAGTGGCAGCAGGAACTGGCCGGGCAGGGCACCCAGCTGAATAACCTGCTGAACCAGGACCAGCTTGCGCGCAGCGAGTACGACGGCAGCGTGCAGAACGCGGCGGACTGGCGGAATTACCGGTACGGCCGCACCCAGCAGGCCCGGCAGGAGAACAGCGACTTTTTGAACAACGTGTGGAACGTGGTGAAGAACGTGGGCGCGGCCGCGCTGGAAGGGTACGACGCCTACAAGGGGTACCGGCAGCAGGACTGGGAGAACGCCTTTGCCCTGCGGCAGTACAACGACAACCTGAGCCGCACCGAGCTGAGCGACCAGATGGCGGCTTTGCAGCAGGCGGCAAGCTACAAGGAGGCAGGTTTTGACGATGCGGCAAAGCAGATCCTGAACCAGTACGGGCTGACGGACACGATGCTGGACAGCTGGCAGGGCCTGTCGCAGGTGGACAAGGACAAGCTGGACTATCTGACCACGGCGGCAGGCCTTGCAGGCAGCGGCTACGACACGGCGGCGAACAACTACCTGCAGATGGCGGGGCTGCCCACGGGGAGTGTGGACAGCTACAGCACCATTGCAAACCGGCTGAACCAGGCAGACCTTGCCAAGTACGCAAGCCAGTTGGCCATCAGCAACCGGTACAAGACCACGACCGGGACAGGAAGCGGGAGCGGCGGAAAGAACAGCAACCAGAACACAAACAAGCAGAGCAACAAGACAGACGGGTACACCCAGCCGCAGCTGAACACGATGCTGAAAGCATACAACAGTATGAAGCCGGATGACAAAAGCTACAGCTACTATACCGATGTGCTGGCGGATGGGGGACGCATCGACCGGCTGAGCGGCGTGGGCAACCCGGGAAAAGCCAACGGCACAGCCTGGGAGCAGGGCATGTACAACGCGCGGAAGATGGCCAACAGCGGGTACAGCCAGAACCAGATCGCAAGCGAGCTGGCCAACAACACGAGCCTGAGCAGCGACCGGATCTCGGCCATTATGAACCAGATCGACTACGAGTGGCGCGGAACGAAGTGATGAGGTGAGAGTATGGGATGGAACGCACAGGACATTGAAAAGCTGCGCAAACAGAATAATGGGCAGAAGAGCACGCAGGGCACCGGCCAGAGCGCGGCACCGAAAAGCACGACGGCCCCGGCCCCGGCGCGGAGCAGCGGAAGCACCGGCTGGAGCGCGGAGAAGATCGACGCGCTGCGGACGGGCAGAGGGACCAAGCCGGCGGCCAAAAGTACCGACGCCTGGGTGAACCGGAGCGCTGGCACCAGCGTGCGCAGCACGGAACAGAAAGCCGGGACGCAGAGCGCGGGAAAGAGCAACAAGAACCCCACGAGCGGAAGCCTGAGCGCGCAGGTGCTGGGGCAGATGACCGGGACCCAAAGCGTGCAGACCACGAAAAAGGCGGAATCAAAGTTGCCGACGGTGGAACGCACCGGACAGCCGGAGTGGCTGGGAACGGGCAAGAACAGCGCCCCGGCGGCCAAGGTGCTGGGGACCGGGACCAAGAGCGGAAAGACCTATGCCGAGCGAAACAACGCCATGCCGATGCAGAGCGCGAGCGGGGCAATGGCCAGTGCACCGAACGCGGAGAGCGTAAAAAAGCAGATCAAGGATGCGGACGCAAAGCGGGTGGAAAGCTGGTATGCGCGGGATGCACAGCAGCTGAAGCAGGAGACCGAAGAGCTGAAGGCAACCGACGAGTTCAGCGATTTCGACCGGCTGAACCAGTGGATGGATGCAGACCCGCAGCACCGGCAGCTGGTGCGGCTGCTGCGCACCGGCAAGGGGAACAAGACCTATGCTGAACGAAACAACGCCATGCAGCCGATAAGCGTGAGCGGGGCAATGGCCAGTGCGCCGACGGCAGAAACGAGCACGGAAAAGCGGGAGTACACCGACGCGGAGCTGCTGGCCAAGGGCTACAGCCGCAAGCAGATCCACGAGGCGCGGCAGTACATTGCCGACTTTGATGCCCTGCCGGACTGGCAGCGGGCGGCGCGGCGCACCTCCAACACGATCGGCGGCATTGTGGACACGGTGGCGTCGGCCCCGCTGATGGCGGGCGAGACGGCCGTGCGGAGCGTGCAGAACGCAGTGGAGACCGGCAAAAACTGGAACGAGCTGCAGGAGAGCGTGAAGAGCGACAACCGGCAGTGGAAACTGCTGTGCCTGATGACCGGCGGAAAGACCCAGTATGCAGGGCGGGATAACGCCATGCAGCCGAACGGCAGCGGGGTGATGGCGGCCCCGGCCCAGAGCACCGGCACGGCCTACACGGACGAAGAGCTGAAGGCCAAGGGCTACAGCCAGAGCGAGATCGACCGGATGCGGGCGCGGATCAGCGGGGCAAAGGTGAGCGAGGGCATCGACCCGGAGAAGAGCCTGGGTTACCAGATGTACAAGCGCGGCCAGCAGCTGAACGAAGCGGCGCAGGCGGGCATGAGCCCCCTTGCGCGCCAGCTGATGGGGGTGACCACCAGTGCGGCGGAGAACCTTGCGGTGGCGGGCATCAGCCCGGCGCTGGTGCTGCCGGTGCTGAGCGCCCAGGGCGGCGCGGAGAGCATGGGCCAGAGCATCGAGAAGGGCGAGAGCGCAGGCAAGACGCTGGCAGGCGGCCTTGCGAAGTTTGGCGCGGGCTGGGCCATCAACAGCGTGGGCGCGGCAGACCTTGCCCGGACCATGGGCAGCGACTACGCCAAGGACACGCTGGCGGGCAAGCTGGCGGACATGGTGCGCAGCGTGGCAGACAACGGCGTACTGGCGCAGCAGTACCCGACGGTGGCGAATGCGGTGTCCGGCGGCATCGACAACGCCATGCAGGCCTTTGTGGAGACCTATGCGGACAAGGCCATTGACGCGGCCCTGGGCGACGCGCAGGCGGCCGAGGAGATGTTCAGCCGAGACACCTTTTTGCAGGCGCTGGAAAGCGGCCTTTCCGGCGGCGCTTCCGGCGCGCTGGGCGGCGCTGTGGGCACCCAGCTGGGCAGGATGAGCGCGGCGCTGGAGACAGCGGGCGGTCAGACGGTGCAGCGGAACGAACCCTCTCCGTCAGCGCAGGGCGCTGACAGCTCTCCCGAGGGGAAAGCCTTGGGGGGCGAACTCCCTCAGTCGCCTACGGGCGACAGCTCCCTCAGGGAGGGAGCCTTGGGAACGGCGGCACAAAAGGCAGAGCAGACGGCGGTGAACGATGACCCAGCGGTACATACTCCGGCGCAGAACGCCAGCATTGAGGAGTACAAGCAGAGCGTTGACCCCGGCCTTGCGGAATACGTGGACCGTGTGCGAGCGGGCGAAGATCTGGCACCCTACACTGTGACCGAGACCAGCGACCGGATGCGGGACGCCATGCAGCAGTTGACCGGCCTTGACAAGGTGGGCAAGGTGACGATGATGGATGCCAACGCGGTGAAACACATCACCAACCGGCACGCAGGCGGGGATGGCAGCGCCGACGGCACCATGAAGAACAGCGCGGACGTGGCGCGGGCGGCGTATGTGCTGAACCACTTTGACAATGCGTATCTGGCAACGCGAAAAGCGGACGGATATTATACCGGGAACCGCAAAAAAGCACCCATCGTGATCTTTGAGAAAAAAATAGACGGCTCCCACATTGTTGTGGAAGCCGTCTGTGATACAAAGAAGAGCCGAAACTTTATCGTGTCGGAATATTTATCTTCTGTAGGAGTACCGGAAAAAGAAATAGCGAAAGCTCTGCAGCCCTCTATGGATGCCGTTGCCGACCCCAGAGACACGTCCGGAACGTTAAGTGCAGTTACTTCCGCCGACACAACTGTATCACAGCGGGCGGGGGATGTCAACGGGAAAAGCGTGGAAAACACCGGGGAAACGGTGGAAACTCCAGCAGTCTCGCATTCGCTCGACAGCTCCCTTGGTGAGGGAGCCTTTGCACAGCAGGCGGAACCGGCAGCCCTGCGGGAGACGGCCGGCTTGGAGATGAGCAGCGAGGGCGCGCAGAAGAGCAGCGTACAGCGGGAGCTGCTGCGCTGGAAGGTAAGCGAGGGCGCGGCACAGACGCTGAGCCGGAACATGCCGACCGGCCTTGCGGACGAGAGCCGGTATGCGGCGGCGGCCTCCAGCCTGTACCGGCTGGGACAGATGGAGGACGTGACCACCTTTGACAAGGCTATGGAGCTGGCGAAGGGCATGAACGGCCTTGCGGTGAACACGGACTATGTGCTGGCACAGCCCGGCGGCGCGGCGGCGCTGAAGATCGCGTGGCTGCAGGGCAAGGGCGAAGCGGAAGCCGGGACGGTGCAGACCGGGACACCGGGCGGTGCGCTGAGCGCAAAGAGCGTGAGCGGAAGCGGACGGGTGCTGTACAAAGGCACCATGCGCACGGCAGACGAGGTGGCCACGAAGCTGATCGAGCTGAACGCGCGGGCGACCGACACCGATGCGGTGCTGAAGGCGGTGCTGGAAGGCGACGAGCGGGTGAAGGCCTATGTGGACACGGCTGCCGGACAGATCTTTTTTGCAGACAGCGCGGGAGACGTGTTCGGCACCGTGCTGCACGAGGACTGGCACTGGTATAACGCGCTGGACACCGAGGGCGCAAAGGCGGTGCAGCAGCATGTGATGGAGTATCTGGCCAAGAGCGAGGGCTTTGAGAACATCGACGAGCTGATCCGGAATAAACTTTCCGACTACGCACAGCAGGGCCTGACCTACGGCGAAGCGGCCGAGGAAATGGTGGCCGATGCGTGGCGCGGCATCTTTGACAGCGAGGAGAGCTTCAAGCGCTGGGTGGAGTTCCAGCGCGGGCAGGCGGAGAAGAACGCAGGCCAGGCGGGGACCATCCGCAAGGTGATGAATGCGGTGAAGGACCTTTTGAGCGACATCGTGAGCCGGGCTAAGGAAGTGCTGGCGAAGGACCCGGAGAACCGGGCGGCCCTGAAAGCGCAGCGGTTGGCGGAAGCCGAGAAGCGGGCGCTGCAGGACGAATATTTTGCTCACGCGGAAAAGGCCATGGACAACCTGCGGGCGGCAAAAGAAAACGCCGCAGCCCTCAAGAGTGAGGGTGCGGCGCAGGGGGTGCGGTTCCAGCTGCACGAGGGAAAAGATTCTCTGGTGGAGCAGATGAACGGCCATCTGGACGAATTGGAAGAAATGAAACCGGTGGCGACAATCGAAGGAACAGAGGTGTCTTTCGGAAAAACGCGAAACGAAAACATTTCCAATGTTGAAGAATTCTTTGATTCTATAGGAAACAAAGTGATTCGTGAAAACTTCGGAACGGTGGAGTTGACAAAGAGCGGTGCACGTGCAACGGTGCAGCATGGGAACAGCAAAGCAAAACAGGTTGCGGTTGCTGCAGTCCCCGAAGTAATTCAAAAAGGAAAGCAAATCGGGTATGAGCAAAACTGGCAGGGACGAGGGTATGATACTTATGTCTTTGCAGCGCCCGTCGAAATTGACGGAACAAAGCTGTATGAAGGCGTGATTGTAAGAGAATACACCCGGCAGAATGGCATGAAGAATTTCTATGTTCATGAGGTATGCTGGACAGATGGAAGCTATGTGACGTTTGACACTGAGGGAAATATGACAAAAAAAGAAGATACTCCCACACAGCTCCCGAAAGCTGTGCGGAGCACCCTTGCGGATGCTCAGGAAGTATCTTCTGACACTACTATAGCACAAACCTCTGCCAAAAGCAAGGAAAACAATGCAGCTGTGCAGAAAAATGTGCGCTATCAGCTGGCGGAGCAGGATGAGCTGGCAAAGCTGCGCACCGAACAGCAGCAGCTGACCAAGCAGCGCAGTGCCCTGAAGGAAGAACGCAGTGCATGGCTGAACAGTGCCGAAGTGCAGCGGATCGAGGCAAAGAAAAAGGCGCTGGGCGTTTTTTCCGCAGAGGGCAAGGCCTACCGGGACAGCGCAGAATACCAGGACTACCTTGCAAAGCGCAAGGAGTACAACAGCCGCCTGGCCGCGCTGGAAGAGCGGGACAGCGCCCTGACGGAGCAGATGAAAGCAGCCAATGAGCGTCTGCAGCAGCGGAAGGACGCCCAGGCCAAGGATGCACAGAACGCCTACAATGCCAGAGCCAAAGCGTACGGCGGCAATGCGGAGTACCGGCGGATGTTGGCGAAGGAGCAGTTCGGCGTGACGGAAGAATTCCGGCGGGCAGGGTACATTCTGCCGGACGGCCAGATGCTGGACTTTGCCCAGAATGACCGTAGCCGGGACACCGACCACCGGGAAATTCTGGAGGTGTTCGGCCCGGCGGAAGTGAAGAACGGCACGGAAGCTCTGAATGAGTTTTTGCTGGACGGCAATGTGCGTGTGATGGCCGAGGCACCGGGCGTGGACATTTCGGCGGACACGGCCCCCACGGCGCAGCAGCTGGAACAGATCCGGAAAATGGCCGAGCAGCTGAGCGGCGAGCGCGGGCAGTTCACGCTGGACATCTCCACAGCAGACGGCAGGGTTGCCGCCAGCAAGGAATACAGCGGGCGTGTGGATGCGGACAAGGTGGTGCGGGAAATCCGGGACTATTACAGGACCGGGGAGCTGGCACAGGAAAGCGAGTTGGCAAGATTCCGCTACCAGCTGGCAGAACAGGCGAGCCGGGACGCGAAGCGGAACGAGCAGCAGCAGGCCAGCCGGGTGATCGCCGAGAAGGCGGCGGCGCTGGACACACTAAGCCAGTTCTTTGGGCTGACGCGGGGCGTGACGGTAAGCCGGAGCGCGGTGGAGGAACTGGCCGGGCGCTGGCTGAAGGCAAACGGCAGCAAGACCGACCGGGCGAAGCTGGCAGAAGAGACCGAAGTGCTGGTGAATTACCTGAAGGCGGACGGCGCGGACATGGAGAAGGCCGAGGCGCTGGCGGAGACGCTGGCAGGAGAGATCCAGGACGGGGCAATGTACCGCAACAGCGAGCTGTGGGACGAGTACCCGGAACTGCACAAGCTGGAGTACACCGTGAACAGGAACGGGCAGGCAAAGGCCGAGCTTGTGAAGCGGTACGGAAGCTGGAGCGAAGCGGTGGCTGAGGCACGGCGCCATGGTGTGACATTGCGGCAGGCCGAGGGCGTGCGGGACGGCAACCCGGCGGAGCAGTATGAGAGCCTTGTGAACGATGACCGCGCCGTGGGCGGCGTGACCGATGGAGCCAAGGCGCTGTGGAAGCAGGCCGCAGAGCAGGCCGGTGTGGCGGGCAGTCTGAGCTTCGAGAGTACTGAGTGGCTGGACGTACTGATGAACCTGCACGATGCCATCAAGCCGAAGACCATGAGCCGCTTTGCGGACAAGGCCGAGTATGAGGACGCCAGAATGGAGCTGGCGGGCAGGATCATCGGGGATATCATGCAGCTGCCCCAGCTGACCGATGCCGAGGCCATTTTTGAGGGCATCCAGCGGCACAACCTGGAAGCGGCGAAGGCGGCTGCCGGAGACGCGGCGCGGGCGGCCGAGGTGGAAAAGGGCCTGCGGGGCGTGCAGAAGGTGCAGAGCCGGGAATTCAACCGGCGGCTGGCCGAGAACCAGCGCACAGCGGGCCGGAACGCCGAGGTGCAGCAGGTGAGCGAGCTGCAGAAGCGGAACGCGAAAGCGGAAAAGCAGCTGGACGCGAACCTGGAACTGCTGGGCGTGGACGTGAGCAACGTGGGCGACCTGAACGAGAAGCTGACCGTGCTGCGGGAGACCTACGAGCGGGAATGGAAAGCCGAACGCAAGCGGATGCGGACCGAACTGCAGCAGATGCGGGACGAGGCAAGGCTGGAGGTGCGGCAGCTGCGGGGCGAGAACGCCGACCTTGCCCGGCAGGTGCGGGACGAGCAGCGGCGTGCGGACAAGGCCGAGTACAGCCTGATCGTGCAGGAAAACGAGATCATGGAATGGGAGGAAGAAAACCAGCGGAAGGCCGAGGCCTGGCAGCAGAAGCAGGCGCAGCGGAACGCACTGGCCGCCGAGGTGGCACGCCAGCAGCGGGATGAGGAGATCGCCATTGCGAAGCGGGTGGCCGAGAAGCGGGTGCAGAAAGCGCGGGACGGCCGGAAGATGGACGAGCTGAAGCGGGGCATCCGGCAGGATGCGGCGGCGCTGAACCAGATGGTGCTGCGGCCGAGCAAGGGCAAGTATGTGAGCAAGCGGCTGATCGAGCAGGCGGCGGAGGTGGCAAAGATCGCCGACATGACCGTGCTGAACGACAAGGCCGTGGCCCAGCTGACGCGGCTGCAGAACAGCATCCAGGCGAGCATGGGCAGCAAGGGCAGCCCCACGGCCATGACCACCGAGTGGGAGCAGACCGGGGTGCCGAAGCTGATCACGGCGCTGCAGACCGACCTGACGGCGTGGAAGGATGCAAAGCTGGCCGACTTACAGGCAAAGCTGGCCGAGGCTGAGGAGCTGCCCTACAGCGAGAAGGCACTGGCCTTGCAGGAGCGGCTGCGCAAGCGGATCCGGGAGACCGAGAGCCGCACCTACCTGCCCATGACGGTGGACCAGATGCGGATGCTGAAGGCCATCACCAGCGCGACGCTGCATGTGATCCGGAACGAAAACAAGACCGTGAGCCTTGCGAAGGCCGAAGAGGTGAGCAAGATCGCGGACGAGGCGGCCTATGAGGTGACGCTGAGCAAGGGCAACCACCCCGGCGGGGCGCTGGACGGGCTGCAGAACCTGCTGACCAAGTACAACCTGGACATGCTGGGGGCCGAGCGGGTTCTGCGGATGCTGGGCGGCTACAAGAACGGCGGCCAGATGGAGAAGATCGGGCAGATGCTGAACGACGGCCAGTACCGGCAGACGAAGATCACCATCGAGGGCGAAAAGCTGTTTGCAGACGTGACGGGCGCAAAGCACGCCAAGGAAGCGCAGGCCTTTGCCGGGCCGGGTGCGGACCTTGTGGACGTGGGCCTGAGAGACACGGACCACAACGCGGTGCCGCTGACCCATGCGCAGCTGTGCAGTTTGTACATGCACCTGCAGAACAAGGACAGCCGGGAGCACCTGATGACCGGCGGCATGGTGGTGCCGGATGCGCAGCTGTACAGCAAGGGCGACGTGGAGCAGGCCTACCAGAAGGGACAGCTGGTGCAGCTGGGCATGCTGAGCGACGGACACGGGGAAGCCATGGCGGACACCATCCTGAACACACTGGAAGCGGCCATGACCGACTACGACCGGGCGTGGTGCGCGGACATGAAGGAGTTTTTTGGAAACTACACCACGAAGCTGATCAACGAGACGAGCCTGCAGCTGGTGGGCTACAAGCGGGCCACCGTGCAGAACTACTACCCCATTGCGGTGGACAAGGCTGCACTGGCGACCGAGATCGAGGGCGTGAAGCTGGACGCGACCATTGAGGGCCGGGGCTTTTTGAAGAACCGTGTGAAGAGCAGCAAGCCCATCCTTTTGGAAGAGTGCTCGAGCGTGGTGCAGCGCAGCCTGCGGGACACGGCAGCCTATGCGGGACTGGCCGCGCCCATCCGGGACGTGCAGAAGATCCTGAACGCAGGGGTGGAGACCCGGGACGGCGTGAAGACCCTGAAAAACGGCGTGATCAAGGAGCAGTGGGGCACGAAGGCCGTGAGCTACCTGGACGATCTGCTGACCGACCTGCAGACCACCCAGCGGCACCGCTCCAACGGCGTGAGCCGGATGCTGAGCACGCTGCGGGGCAACTACGCGGGGGCGGTGCTGACCCTGAACCCCGGCGTGGCCATTGCACAGGCGGCGAGCCTGCCGACGGCGGCGGCCGTGCTGGGCGGAGACACCATGGCGTCGGTGATGCCATTTGTGAGGGACACTATGACGTCGGTGGTGCCCTTTTTGAAATCGAAGCAGAAGGCAGCGCTGGAAGCAGAAATTGCAGAGCACGGGGACGTGCTTTTGCAGTGGCGGAAGCGCGGGGCCGGAAAAGGCGAGCTGCAGAGCATCGGCAAGCGGGAGACGCTGGTGCAGAAGGGCATGGACAAGGTGCCCGGATGGCTGACCGGGTGGATCAACGGCATGGACGAGATCACGGTGGCGGCACTGTGGGAGGGCAAC
>OGGV01000930.1_pt1 | contig 16014 bp, 11 predicted proteins | sample 1571301 | NCBI WGS metagenome assembly OGGV01 (sample SAMEA2582072, study PRJEB24529) | metagenome | biome: Human gut stool | place: China | collected 2011
CTGTTAATTCGCCAGTTACAACATTTGTTTTAAAATCGAGAAGTTTAATTTTTATTTTTCTTGTTTGGTCTTTTTGAATGATTAATCTAATATCATTTGTAGTTGGTTGAAACATTATACGCCACCCACTTCCAAATCAATGTTGATAACTCCACTAGAACTTATGCTAATTGGTTTTTTAACTGTATAAATACCATTATGAATAACTATAGAATATCTTCCAGAGTCTAAATTGCAAAGAGTAAACTTTCCGTTAGTATTTGTTTTACCGCCAAATATTTCAACATCATTTAAGCATAAAGAAACTTGAATGTTGCTTATTGTATCTCCACTAATTGCGCCATATACTATTATATTAAGAGTTGCACCTTGTACTAATTCAGAAGTAATATTATTGCCCATCATTGTATTAGGATTATAATTACTAAAGCCATAACTATATAAATCTTCTGGACTATCAGCATTTCCAATTTCACATAGATTATAAGATGTATCAACATTAAATTTATGTCCTTGCTCACTATGAGATATTCCATCATACACGGCACAAATCCTCATATTTCCTTGGTCGTCTCTAAATAACTTAGGATTGGAATTGGTCAAGAAATCATCATAATTTCTTCTATATTCAGCAGAACCTTCTAAGTCCAATCCACCTTCTTTACTACAATCTACCTTAAAATCTGATGCAGAAACAGTTACTGTATCGTGCTTATTCATTCCTGATTTAATTACATATGGATAGTCTGTATTCATAGTAGTCTGAATTTGAGCTGAATTATTTCTTGTATAATCAATAGTTTGTTCCCCGAATTTACAAAAATATTCTGTTTTGCCATCGTAAATAAAATAGCCGTCCCACTCTATTTTTTTATCTGTAGTATAGACTGCTTTTAAAGTCGTACTTTCTGTACCATCTATCATTACTGGAACAATCTGATAATCGTAACTCTTGTAACATTTTACAAGCCTGTCTATAACTGTGATTTTATTATTAGAAATATAGTCTTTAACAGGAATAACATCTACAACAGAATAAGAGTTTTCATTTTCTTCTTTTTTCTGTATAATTACATATGAGATATTATTTAATTCCAAGTCAGATTGCCCAGCTTGAAGATCATCGTCAAATTTCGCCCAAAAGATAGTATCGTTTAACCATTCAGATGGAATAACTTTATCTGATATATTAGACTCATCGTTAATATCATCGCTATTGATATAAACTGTGTCATATATACCTTGATATAAAGATAAACTATCATATTCAACGTTTCCTTTAGATTGAGTATAAATGTTTAATTTTTTGGCAAAAATTTTATTATCTATATCTTCATCACCATAAAATACACAACTCCCAATTAGACAATTAAGCAATAAAATCACCTCCTTATGAATCTATATTTAAAAATATTCTTCCGTTCTTCTTTTTTAACTTTATTGTAAAAGTTCCATTTACATATGTTTGATTTAAACCTTGTTTGTTCCCTATAGATTGATTTTCTATAACATTACTATAAGCCATACTTCCTGTAACATTGTCTATAGCACAAACCTTTATACTCTTATTGTTGTTGGTTATATATAATTTAATATTTTTAGTTCCATTTGCTATAGCCATAAAATTATGAATATTATCACAAATAGGATTTTTAACCTTAATAACCATAGAAAAATTAGGCGTTGAATCCCAATTAGTGTCAAAAACTATATTATCCCCATATGTAACAATAGCCATTCCATTGTTATACTGATTTATAGTATTTCCAGCACCTTCCCATTCTCCTACGATGGTCTTTTGTTGTAGCGTTAAAACTACATGTCCATTATTAACACTGGCTTCTAAAACACTATTAATGTCTGTATTATAAGAAATTTGCACAGTATATACTGCACTTTGTATCTGCATATTGTGGTTTGTTGCACCAGTTACTACAATATAATATATAGAATTTGTAGACAAATTACCGACATATGTGTACAAGTTATCTAAATTTCCTTTAGTATAAACATCATTACTCTTTCTTAATAATTGAGTACAATAACTGTCTGTGTATACGGAAACGTTAAATTTTTCCAAAATATTATCTTCATATTTTGAATCATATAAAATATTTAAGCTTAATGAAGCAGTATTTACCTTATTAATTCCTGTTGTAGAAAATCCGTTAATAGAAAGAGTAGGGGTATCATAACATGCAAACTGACAAGATGCAGATGACTCAGAAGTAATATCTGAGCCATTTGTATCCTTGTATTTTACCTGTATTGTTGCATAATAAGTTTTGCCATTTTTTAAAATCCCACTTGGAATAGTTGTTTGCAAAACATTGCCATTATGAGAAATTATTTTAACAAAAGATGAGTTACCGACTTCTTTAATTGTTAAAATACTACCAATAGCTTGTAATCCATTCCAGACAAACAATACATCATTATCTTTTGTGGCATCTATCGCAAAAATATTATATAGAATAGGTTTCATATTTTATTCACCTACAATTCTGTCTTCCTCATTCTCTGTATCTTCGATTTCTTCCCAGTTATTTGCTAGTTCAACAAATGTATCAACGCAGTACGCTGTTCTGCCATCTTTTGTGTTTTTTAAAATTTTTCCTTCGTCTGCAATTAATCTTTTTAAATCTCTTGTTCTCATTTTTTATTCCTCCCACATAATTTCAGCATTTGTAGCACCCCAAGGGGCATTTTTAATACTGTCTGTACTTTTCTTTATCGTTATAGTTTTTAAGCTAGGACAATTAGCAAAAGCTGTACTGTCTATACTCGTTACACTTGTAGGAATTGTCACATCTGTCAAAGCTGTGCATCCACTAAAGCAATTAACACCTATTGTTTCTAAAACATTTGGCAATTTTATGTTCGTTAATTTTGTACAACCGGAGAATGCCCCCGCTAAAGTTGTAACTGATGTTGCGCTTATATCACATTCCTTTAAAGCAGAATTACTAAAAGCGTTGCCGCTAATAGTTGTTATAGTATTTCCTCCTTTAAAATTTTTTAAGGAAGTATAAGCTAAACTATACATGAATATATTTTTCACTGTTTCAGGTAGGTCTATTTCTTCGATACTTGTTCCTGCCAACGAAAATTGTTGCAGCGAAATAACACCGTATGGGATATATACATTTTTTATTTTTGCCCTATACTCTTTATCATTTTTCCATGTCGCAAGCAAATTATTGATTGTTGTAATGTTTAAATTCTTAGTACCGTCTGACAGCACATTTGGAACAATGACTTCATTACTTTTTATTGTTGAGTAATCAATAATAAATTTGCCAGAACCACTACCTTTGCCTTCTGTTGTAGCATCAATAACAACACTTTTCTGCTGTCTAAAAGCATTATCGTCTTGAATAGGGTTATCGTGATTAAAACCCCAAACAATATTAGTTTTATAGTTACTACTATCTACAGCTGTAACACTAGAACCTAAATCAATCTGACAACTTGTATCTAGTTTTAAATTTGCTAGTGCATCTTTACCCAGTTTTCTCATTAAGCAACACCTCCTAAATTAATATAATTTACTGTATAATCGCTTTTCAAGATGGCAATGTCTCCATTATCATATGTATAAACTTCAATCGGCTTATTATCGCAATATGTAATATCCGTAAGACATACAGAATTTGCTAAATTGATATAATTTAATGTAGTATTAGAATCGTTCTCTACAACACTTATAACATTAGCTTTTTCGGTTGAATCAATAAATAATCCAATATTTGCAATGTATTGAGGATATATTGTAGAAAATTTACTATTACGCGTACAATTTGCAACCATTCTATCTATTTCAGGTTTTGTATAATAATTACTAAGATTTACTCCTTCGGTTGTGTTTGAAATATTACCAAAAAGGGCATCAACTTCTTGCATAGTGTAGGTATTATTTTTCAAAGCTTGTATAGCAATAGCATTATTATCCTCAATTTTTACTAATTCATCATAAAGAATTTTCGTATTAGCATATTGTTCATCACAGTTATCGCTTGCAGATTTAGCGTCATTTAATATGTCATTAATTTGATTAATCTTTTCATCACATAAATCCAATAATGTTGCGTCAAAATTAATACTATCTTCTAAAGTTATATTAGTATTTATAATAGTCAACTTACTGTCTAATGTAATATATCGATAATCTGTATCTGATATTACTACCTTAAAAGCTAATGTCCCAGGAACAACACATGCACCTTCACTAAGTTTCCACTCAAAGATAATAAATTCATCAGATAAAGATGTAACTTGTGGCACGCTATATAAACCAATCTGTTTCTGTTCATTTAAGAAGTATACAGTAATTGCTTTTTGGGAAATATCTGTTCCATCTATAATTTTACTAACAACAAAGAATAGAGAATTAGAGTTGTTATCACCAACAACTGCAATATTCTTATAATCTGTCTTATCTTCTGTTAAAGGTATGATTTCTTTGCAGTCTATAACATATACTTCATCTATATCTTTCCCAATATATTCTACTTTATCTTTAATGTCGCTCAAAGTAGTTGAATTCATTTATTCACTTCCTTCCTACTTATATAAAACTAATAAATTCGTATAATCTCCACTAGGGGCTAATACCCAAACGGAATTCCCAACTTTTAAATCTAAATTGGTCTTCGCTATAAATTCCTGTCCATTATAAGCAACTTTACACATTCCATTATCTAATACAGATACTACACGCATTTTTTTAGTTTCATCTTTACTTTTTATGGTTTTTGTCTCGCTAGCCAGCTGATTGATAATTTCAATTATCGTTTTAGCCAAGGAATTAAGGCTATTCACATCCACATTTTTCAATTGAAATTCCCCTTTCATCTGTTTTTATTTTTTACAATAGAATAGGGCAGAGCAATGACTCCACCCTATAATTCTCTATCTTTTTATTTTCTTTGCTGCCAACGGCAACTGTCTGTTGAGTTGCTTTACAAAATCATTAACATTTTCTGTTTCGTACATATTAATATTACTGATTGTAATACTATTGTCTACTTGTTTCATATTATTAAGATTCTGTAATGCATTATTATCGAACAAAGATTGTTTAAATGGTTCTAAGAATGCCTGAGCTTGCATTGAACCGTTTTCCAACAATAATCTACCTAAATCGCTTTCGGTTAAATCGGTTAATCCATCGATTAATTTGATTGATTTGTCAGCAGGAATAACTTGTTCTCCACCTCTGAAGTTTACAAGTTCTCCACTATACTGATTCCCGTCATTTATAATAGAAAGTCCTCTAGGTGCATTTTTTGTGCCTTTGCCGAACTTCTTTAAAGTTTTTGGCACTGTATCACCATACTGAATCTTGCCAACAGCATAATGTTCACCGCTTACATAATAAACAACCAATATGGACTTTTTACTATCTTTTACTGTGTCAACATTTGCATCATATGCTTCTTTAGAAGATTTGTATGCTACAGTGTTAAACGCTCCTCCGTTTTCTTTCTGATAAGTTTTTAACCAACTTATAGCATCTTGTTTATTCTTTTCGGCTTGATTGGTTTCGCTGTAATCCATACCGTTATTTGCTGTGCCCGTAGGATTCTTAACAATATTACTGCTAGAGCTATTGTTAGAACCATTATTAGATGATTCTCCTATATTCCCACTAGAACCACCAGCAATACTAGCAGCAGTGCTATAATCATAAGCGAACTTCCACTTACCATCGCTACTTTGAGCTAAATATCTATCGGTATCTCCATCAGATACTCTGATAAATTTTCTACCTGTGCCATCAGCAGTAGAGATAGAATTCCTGTTGAGAGAATATCCGTTGTTTAAAAGTATCTTATCTACTTCATCTAATCCGTCTAATCCTTTATCGTTAAGGACTTCGATTGCTTTCTTATTAGCTTCATCAAAGCTTAAATTAGAATTATCTGAAGTATTAACAGAATTACTTGTCGAAGTAGAGCTAGAATTAATGGTGCCAATAGGAGACATACCAAGTGCTTGGAATATAGCATTGGTTAATTTCTTAACATCTATATTGTCCACAATGCTATTGAATTCTTCAACAAATGATTTAATAATACCAGGAATAGCATCTGTATTTCCAGTCTTGAAATATTCAACTATCTGTCTATATAAATCCTGAACCTCCCACGACTAAAGTCGTAGGGTTCTCGGTCAATAACTCTATTGAGCTAAGTATCACCGAGCTATCCCCGTAGTTCCTACGGTTCTTATATATTACTTAAACATTTACAATTCTTAATCCTTCATTCAGAATGTTAATAGCTGCATTGACATCTCTATCTAATTCCGAATTACATTTAGGACAAATCCAAAATCTAATATCTTCAGATTTCTTACCATCTCTATGACCACAGCAATGACAAATCTGTGACGATGGATAATATCTGTCTATTACAGATAATTTCTTGCCATACCATTGAATTTTATATGTCAACATTCTACGAAATTCAGACCAAGATACATCACCAACTCTTTTATTACGAATAGTAGTATCTGTCTCTTTCATAGATTTAACATTTAAATCCTCAATAGCAATCACGTCATACGTTCTTACAATTTCTGTTGTGAGTTTCTGCAAGAAGTCGTTTCTTTGATTAGAAATATGTTTTTGTAAATTTGCAACCTTTATTCTTGCTTTGTTCCAACGATTACTACCAATTGTTTTTCTTGATAACTCACGTTGTAATTTAGCAAGTTTCTTCTCTGATTTCTCAAAGAATTGAGGGTTTTTAATTTTTGTTCCATCAGAGAGAATTGCAAAATCTACTAAACCTAAATCTATTCCAATATTTTGATTAGTTTTTGACAACTGCTCAAGTTCTACATCTGTGCAACATAGAGAGCAGTAGTAGTGTCCATTTGGCTCTTGTGATATTGTGGCATTTAATATTCTTCCTTGTGGAATCTGCTTATCTCTTGTTTTAACTAATCCCAACTTTGGAAGTTTTATCTTCTTATTTTCAAAGCGAATATTATTATTTGTGTAACTTGTTCTATAAGACTGATATCTATTCTTTTTTGATTTGAATTTAGGATAACCAGTATGTTCTTTGAAGAATTTCTGATAAGCCATATCTAAATCTTTTAAACATTTCTGCAAAGAATTTTTATCTGGTTCTCTGAGCCATTCAAATTCTTTCTTTAATTGTGTCAAGTCCTTAGAACACATATTATATGTAAATGTAATTTTATTATTCTCATACATTTCTTTTCGCTTATTAAGATAATAATTGTATACAAATCTCGTACATCCAAAAGTTTTTTGTATAAGCTCTTTCTGCTTTTTATTTGGATAAATTCTATATTTATGAGCCTTCTCTGCCATAATATCACTTCCTTTCTGAATATAATATTTATCTTTCTAAACATAATATATCATATGTCAAACAAAATGTCAAATGAAATATTTACATTTCTAAATATTTTGTCTTGACTTATAAATGATATGTGATACAATCTGAATAAAGGAGGTATCACGATGATTAGTTATAAACCATTATTCAAATTATTATTAGAAAGAGATATAACAAAAACTCAGTTAAGAATTGCAGTTGGGTTTTCTTCTGCCACTCTTGCCAAGATGTCGAAAGGTGAATATATTTCACTTGAAACTATTGAAAACATCTGTAAACATCTTAATTGTAAGATAGAAGATGTGATCGAAATTCAATAAAATATATTTACATTTATATATTCTCTGAAAGTGTTTGTATTTTGTTTAAATAATATATAAGAATTATAGAATTCTTTAATCGTTTTAGAGGTTGTCGTTCACATAGGCTCGCTAGTTCCTATGCAGTTCTCTTATGAACTTCTTATGCTTTCACAAAAGCACAGACTATATCTTCTCCCTCATCATTACATGTTAGGGGCTAACCACTTCCACACGCTTGTGTGTACTTCCCTCAAGAGGAATAGTCGTTGGACTTTACCTTTCGGTCTTAGCTGCTGATTGTCCGTTATAATGCGTTTAGGATTTAACCTTGCGCTATCTATTCAATTTTTTCTACTTTCGTAACATTCACGTTTATACCATTTAAGGTATTGCGTTGTAGTTTGAATAGCTTTGGGAGTTTCCAGCAATTCAGTTAGTATTGGATGCCAAAAGCATCACTAGATACACATTTCTGTATATCCTGACTATTTTGTAAACGCTCACTTACTCATAACTAAAGTCACGAGTGTGCGTTCGCAATTTAATCAAACTTGTCAGATGTTTGTTCAATAGCTCTAATTTCCTTGTTATAATCTCTAATCTTAGCATTTGCTGCTCTTTCTTGAGCTTTAACTTGCCTATCAAGAGCTTTTTCCTGTTTCTCAAGAGCTTTTATTTCTTCATTGATACTACCTTCGATTATTGACTCGTTATTCTTATAAGCATTGCCCACTTGATTAAGAATACTTGTCTTTAATGCCATAGTATCATTCATCCAATCAGCACCTAATTGGTCGTAAGCTGCTTGCTCGTTGACTTCGTTTTTATACCAATCGAACACTTCATCCCATTTTTCTTGATACTTGTTAATAGCGTCAATTTGGTCTTCAATGTTCTTAATGGCTAAATCTTTTTGTTCTTCGAGAGCTTCTTTTGCTTTATCTTGCTTAATGCTACGCTGTTCTTCAGCTAAAGCATATTCTGCATCTTGAACAGCTTTAGGGTCAGCCTGATAAGTAAACTTACCATTCTGATATATTAACGCTGTTTGTTGTTCTTTAGCTTCACTGAGTTCTTTCTGCTTTTCCAACAAGCTAATATTTCTATCAGTTTCTTCGTTCGCTTTTTCAATAGCTTTAATTCTATCATCCCAGTAATCAGATACAGATTCTTTCTCATCATCTAATAACTCTTTCTGGTCAGATAAAACTTTCTTAACAGCACTGGCAACTTTATCCCATTTATCTTGAAGTTCATCAAGTTCGTCTTTTTCATCATTTAAGACATCCATTCTAGCATCTATACTATCTGTAATTCTATCAGAAGCATCATGAATTTCTTCCAGCTGGTCATTGATGTCATCTATATTCTTCTGAATAGTATCTATTTTAATCTGTTTAATAGAGTTTAAAATAGATTTAATTGTAGTATAAACACTCTGTAAGTCTTCCTGTAAGGTTTGTGACTTTTCAACGAACTGTTCATAAGTGATAGAACCTCTCTGATATAATTCGTTAACATATTCTTGTTGCTTTTTAATTTCGACTGTCTTATCAAGATTATTCTGAAGCTGGGTATTAGTTTCTTCCAATCTTAAATCGAAGTTTCCATCTCCAAGCATGTCAAGAACCCATTCGCTATTGCTAATAGCTTTAGTTATCTTATCAGTTCGAGTTGCATATACCTCGTCAATACGACTAGCAGTATCATCGAGAGTTTGTTGCATTTCATTGTCTGCTTCATACCAAGCTTTTTTATACACCTGTATCAATGAAGCAATTTGCTTCATATAAGGAACAAGTTTAGGGGTACTTGCTCCTAAACGTGCTAAATCTGCTTCATATTGAGCAGAAAATTCACCAGTTGCATCAAACCAAGGTTCAACACTTTGGAATTGTTTAAGAACTTCTTGATAATCTTTGTCGTCACTATTTAATATGTCAAGAACATTACGATGAGCATTATCTTTCTGCTTCTGATAAAGTTCTCTCTTTGTATCATTACCATCAATAATATCCTTCTGTAATGATAATTTATCATTTACATTAGAAGTTAATTTGGCTTGTCTTTCAAGACCTTCATTGATCTTTTCTTGCCAAGTGATTTGATCTTTGACATATTTAGTGTTTCTTTCTGCGATGTTAAGAAGATAATCTGTTTCAGATTGTATAGCAGATACATATGAATCGCTAGTGCTTTCAACATTCTGTAACTGTTCACTATATGTTTGAGCAATAACTTTTAACTCATCAGCAGATGCACCATCAGCCTTTCGTTCTCTGAAATATTTAAGTATATCATCGAGAACAGCTTTTTCATCATCATACTGCTTGAGAAGTTCATTAACTTGAACACCAGTTTGAGCTTTTATTGTATTAATAGCATAACTAGAAGCATACTTAGTAGCACCGTCTTTGATTTCGTTATAATTATCAGACCATCTGTTGTCAGTCAACTGCTTGTCATAATCGGCTAAAACAGATTTTGCAGTTTCATCTTCAGTCTGTAATTTCTCCCACGCTGCTAAGAACTCGTCATTGTTCTTTCCCTGTATACTATTGTTATCCTTAATATAGTTTAAAAGGTCTCCCTGATATTTTGCCAATTCAGTAGGAGTGCTTGTACTATCTACGATATTCTGAAGTTCAGCCTTCATATCTTTGGTAGCAATAGTATCTGTATTGGTAGCTATATCAGAAGTATCAGTTGATACAGCTTGAACGGCAGTAGAAATACTTGATAAATCTTGTGCTGCTTGAACAAAAGCAGTAGAATTAGCTCTTGCAACAACATCTTTTCCGTACTTATTTATACCATGCCTTTTAAACCCCGCTTCGCCTTGGTTATATGCACTAGCCGCCTTAGTCCAATCGCTATAATTGTTAAATAATCTCTTTAAGAATTTAGCTCCCTCTAGGATGTTAGAATACTTATCTGTCATTGCAGCTTGTTTTCTACCAGCAGGAAGGTCGTCTAAAACTCCTGGAGTACGCAACTGCATATAACCATATGAAGTACCACCACTATCTGGATTACCACTGCTCCAAGTATTGTCGCTTTCTTGGTCTATAACTGCCAAGATAATATTGGCAGGAACACCTGTCTCTTGAGAAGCTTTTTTAACCATCTCTCGAACTTTTGGGTCGCTAATAGGAGTACCTGTCGCATACATTGGAAGAGGTTTACCAACTTGTTTAATCTTTGCAGAAGTCTTTTCTCCGATAACATCATACTCATCAGTATTTACTAAAGTGGGTTCGTTTATTTCATGCCATTCTCCAGTTTTCTTGTTTCTAAGATACTCTGTCTTATAATTTTCTCCACCGATACCAAAGTTTTTTGTTCCTTTAGCATAGTATGCCCAAGCACCTTTTGCTGTCTTTGTAATATCTCCTATATCCCATAATTTTTTTGATTTTTCTGGACTATATGGGTCATTAACCATAATTTTTCCATCTGAGGCTCCAGCAAGAACAATAATATGTCCCGCACCAGATGTCCAAGTACCTTTTCCTTCGCTGACAATAACTTTCTTTCCGCTATTTAAAGCAGCTAAAATAGATTTATCGTCTTTTCCAATTTCTTCTCCATGGAAGTTATAAATGGAACCTAAATTGTTAAAGAGTCCCCAAGATGTACCTTCTGAAACTTCATAGCCTTTTTCTTTAGCAAGTTTTGCTACTTCAGAAGGAGTAATAGTTTTCCCTGTCAAAGTCGTAGCAACCATGGCAGCAGAAGTTACTCCACAACCACTTGTAGCTATTGTTCCGCCTGCGTAAGAATCACTGTAATTTTTCTGATTATAGTAAGCCATACCATTTAAAGTATTGCCATTATTACTATCTATAAAAGTAGAATCCATTATATCGTTAAGATTTGTAAATTCTACAGTTGGATGCAACGGATTTTGGGCGAGCCAATCAATAAAACCTTGAATCATTGTTTGAAACTGAGTAAGATAAGTTTTTACTCCATTTAAAGAATTGGTTTGAGTATTTTGCTGTTCGGTTATGATAGCCGCATCATTTTGCTTCTGATTTTCTTGAGTTTGTGCATCATTTTGTTTCTGATTTTCTTGAGTTGTAGCATTATGAGTTTCTTGAGCCTTTTCAACTGTAGCATAGTGTTCATTTAAATCATTTTGCTGTTCTTTGAGAGATTTAAGAATTTCTTGTCTCTTTTTCTCGTTCTCTGCCATCTGCTCTTTATACTGTAAGGCTAAAGCAGTCTTCTGCATTTCAGCAACAGAATCATAATATGATTGCATTTCATTCTTTAAAGACTGATTTTCATTTCTTTGCTTTTCAATTGCAGATTGAGGAACTGTAGGGGCAAAACTAAACTCTAATCCAGTTAAACCGCCTTCAGAAAGTGTTTTGATATTTCTATCAATTAAAGTAGTTGCTCTTTCGATAGAGCTTTTAGAAAGAGAATTGATAGCACTTAAAGCAGACATATAATAAGAAGTAATATTCTTGCCATATTCAATTATTTGCTTTTGGTTTTCAGCAATACTATCCGCTGTAGACTTCATTCTACTAGCTAATTCATTAGAAGAATCCGCTGTATCGTACTGTTCAGCAGATAACTGTTCGAACTCATTCTGTAGAAGTTGTGCTTTACTTGTTGCCAAATCTAACTGATTGCTTACAATCTCTATCTTGCCAATATAATCATCTTCATATGTTAAATCGGATATATTGTTTAATAAAGAGAGGGCAGTGTCAATCTTTGTGATGCCTTGTTCGAGCTGGTCAAACTTATATTTAAGTTTCTGTAAGGCTTCAGACCTAGCAAGGTCATCAAGTTGCTTGTTAATATCCTTAATCTTATCAGCATTATCTTTGGCACTTTCGCCAGTCATACCAAAGCCAGATTTAATCCCTTTAATAGCAGCATTTTGAACAGTATCAAGTGAACCAAACTGTTTTCTAAGTCCAGCTATTGTGTTTTCAATCTGTTCATCCGTCCAAACTCTGTTACCATTTTCATCTAACTGTTCAGTCCATTTAACTCTTAATAGTTGAAGTCTTTTTTCGATAAGGTCGTCATAAGAATCAGAAGTTTCATCTAAGTTTCCTTTTAAATATTTTGCTGCATCTGATTCATTGCTCCATTCTGTAGCCATGTTTATGATTTTGTTCTTCTGAGCAACAACCATATCTTTGATACGAGCTATAGTTAATTCCTGTAACGATTGAGCGTTTAATTTAAGATTACCATCCTCATCGACCAAATATTTAAGATAATCAGCACCTAAGCCAATAATAGATTGGAAAGTATCTACAGATATATATCCTTCTTTGTTATATTCCTTAATAGCATCTTTTAATGTTTTATATACATTCTGGATTTCATCTATCTTTTTAGTAAGTGTATCTATATCTGTTGAAAATGATACATCACTAGAAAGTAAATTCTTAGCATCTTTAACTTCTTGTAATGCTGCGGAATAATTTTTAGCAGACAATGTGCCTGAATCCATTGATTTTGATTCTTCTTCAACTGTATTTTGGGCAATTTGAACTGCTCCAAACTTCCCTACAAAATGCATAAGACGTCCGATTACACTAGCTTTATTACCATTATTTTCATAGTTTGTGCTATCATCCATACCAGCATAAATACCTTTAATATATGTATTGCCGATTTGACGACCTCTAGCATCAATAGCTGCTAATTCATCTTCTGTAACTTCACCATCGTCTTCATAAGCTTCTGCAAGAATAGAATTAATATATTCATAAACTGCTTCTTTTGATAAAAATGTTCCATCCGGCAAAATAGGAGTAAATGCAACTTCCCAGCCTTTTTTATTTAAATCTTCTCCGAATCTGTCTGAACCGCCATAAACTGTGTCAATCATCTGTTCGCCGTTAGCAATTGCCTCTGCGACAGTATCATATTTAGTTTTGATAATATTGCCTTCTTCATCGACTTCATCAGCCCATGACTTTAATACATCTGCGTGTTCATCGAGATATTTTTGGTCATACTGAATAATATTTCGTTTATCCATATCGACATTACCAAATTTTGTCTGAACTGTTCCATCTTTAATTTGATCTTCATAATCACTAAGATTCCACTTAGATATCTTTTTATATTCATCTTCAAGATTTTCTTTTGCTTCTTTAAACGACTCAGGAACAGAAGCAATATTTTCTTTTTGTTTTTTAAGTGCTGCATCAAATTCTGGAGAATTTGCTAACTTGGCTTCCTCTTCAGTCAAGGATTCTACCCACTTAGTTGCTTCATTTTCGTCGACGTTTGATATTATATTATTTATTTTCGAAGACTTATCATTGGTTGACTTCCTTCTACTTGGAATTATTCTATCGAGTAAATCAGATTTTGACTGAGTATGAATTAATCCCATCTGAGCTAATTTATCAATTAGTTGATCAAGGGTTAACCCATAGTCATCAGCATACTGTTTGAGTTTTAAGTAAGCTTTTCTTTGTTCTTCGGTTGCTGCATCATAATTATAATGTTTAACATCTTCTACGGTGTCGAATTGACCAATTGCATTTTTAACATTGTTTTCAAAATTATCGCTATCGTCATCAATAGCTGCTTTGAATTTTACTTCAAATTCCCATCCTCCGACAACTTCCTGCAACTCTGGATACATGCTGTTGAAATAATCAATAACGCTTTGGTCGTTAACTCCTTCGGTAACTTCCTGTATGATTTCAGCATAGTTTTGTTTTGCTTTTTCAATCTCATTTTCATCTCCAGAAGTAAATGCATCTTTATATTTTTTATAAGCTTCATTTACTTCTTTGAAAGATTTTTCATAGTCGTCTGATTTGAGAATTTTATCATATAAAATATGTTGAGAATAAATTTCTTGGTAAGAATCTAATTTAGACTTTGTTTCATCTATTACATCATAAAAATCCCCAAAATTGGTATTCTTTATGTTTAAATTCTTACTAAGAGTTTGAATATTTAATAATTTTTGATAAATATCATCCAAACTATCCCCTGATAAAGTAAAAGTGTCTTTATAACCGCTTGCTCCAACAGAAACCCCAAAATCTTGTAAAAGAATGTTTTTAAACTTCTTATAATTTTCATCTTTACTACGGCTAACATCAAAAGTAACCTTGCCATTTTCCATTTCATCAATCATTTGCTGATATTTAGTTCCATGAAAGAACTTTAAGACATTATCGACCGCTTTTTCAGTCCATTTTTCACCATAATTAGAATTAAACGAAGCTATGGTTTCATTCCATTTATCTTGCGTAAGCTGATCTAATGAGTCAGTTTGTCCATTAATCGCATCTGTTACAAGCTTTACAGCGTCTGCTTCTTTACCAAATTTACTGATCATTTCATCTTGAATTTTTAATAATTCTTGACGTGCATTATAAGCATCTTCATAAGAAGTTGCATCATTGTCTATTGTTTGATATAGATTTTCGATTTGTTCCTTATAATCAGAAATATCAGATTTTGTAGAAGCAAATGTTGAACCAACTTGAGCAGCCGTTTCCTTCAGTCTATCAGATGCCGTTACTAAATCATATATCATAGTAATAGCACTAGAAATAACATATGCAAAAGCTATATTCCCTACTGTAGCAAGTGCCTTCATCCCTAATTCAGCGGCTTTAGAAGCTTTGTTCATTTGATCTAAATTGTTTGTTCCATCCTGTAAACCCTTAACAAAGTTTTGAGCACCCTCGCTAGCATTTTGCATTGTATATTTGAACGCAGTGCCTTCAATACAAGATTTGCGAAAACTTCCACGCATGTTGTCAGTTTTAGATTTTAATTCTTCTACTTTTGCAAGGTAATTATTTATTGCTTTTTTATCATTTTCAGAAAACCTTTGTTGTGGGGAAAAATAGCTATCTTTTATATCACTAAATAATGATTTTATACCAGAAACCCCGCTAACAATACCAGTATTTCCCCATTCGTTTTTTGCTCTGAATATCGTACTAATTAATTTGTTAACAAGTTGCTTAAATACTTGAAATTATGGTAAAACAATGGTAAAATAAAATATATTTAATAAAGGGAGGAAATATTTATGGCATTAATTAAATGTTCTGAATGTGGTAAAGAAATTTCTGATAGAGCAATTACATGTCCTAATTGTGGTTGTCCAAATGTAGCAAAAAACCACTGTATTATAAACGGGACAGATGTTGACTGCTCATTTATTTTTGATAAAAGTATAGACCAAGAAATAAAAGTATTAATTATGGTGGAAAATACCAACTTAGATTTTGATGTTATTAATAAAATAATTGTTTAATGGGCAACAAAACGGTCGATACCATTGGTAGTAAAGTTTACACCATCCGCCTGTGAATTAC